>OBUN01000341.1_pt1 | contig 14534 bp, 6 predicted proteins | sample 1475851 | NCBI WGS metagenome assembly OBUN01 (sample SAMEA2579932, study PRJEB22360) | human gut metagenome | reverse complement strand
CATGCACAATCGTTTCAAAAACAGCTGTAAAATATGCACTGGTAATCATGTGATGTAAATCATGACTGACGTTTCCTGCCATTTTGCCTTTTTCTTTAAGAATAGCGTAATATTTTTCCGTACGGGATACTTCCAATTCTACAAGTTCATGAATATAATCTTCGTATTTTGTGCCTTCAGAACAGCAAATTACAAGCTTGAATTCTTCAAAATAATCATAAATATAATTCACAAAATGCAAAAGATATTTTGTAGACAGCTCTCTGCTTTCTAAAGTTTTATTTTCTGGAATTAAATCAAAATGTGCATCTTGTGCAGCTTTGAACTGTTCTATTAACCCATCAGCTACATCAGAAACAATAGCTTCAAATAAGGCCGCTTTATTAGGATAGTAACCATAAAAAGCACCTTTCGTAAATCCTGCTTCCTCGACAATTATTCTAAGTGAAGCATCCTTAAATCCTTTTTTTAAAAATTCTTTCTTGCCGACTGCCAATATTTTCTTTTGAGTCTCAGAAATAGTCATTTAAACACCTCCATCAACAATATACCATCGGTATATACCACCAGTATATACCGATGGTATATTGTTGTCAATAGTTTTTTTACATTCATAATAATATTCACATTTTTTCAATTTCCTGTTTGAAATTTACTCTAAAAATTAAATCATACGAGAACAAATTAAACTTATAATGCTAATGTTATCTTTAATCCAGAACTTTCTGAGCCTTAAAACAAAGAAATGTTTATTATGAATGTAAACTATTGCAAAATAATAAAGAATTACAAAAGTCCTTCGATTGGAATTATTCACCATATAAATCAACAAATCTGCGTTCTTCTATGGAGAGAAATATTTTAAAATTAATACAAAACCTATGATATAAATACAGCTAAAGGAATTGATTTATGGTATAATACAAATGTAATACTTAATAAAAGCTTAACGCTTGCTACCCTAATCATTCTTTTGTAGCAAGCACAGTAAGTGTACGGACACTTACGAAAAAATTGATGAAGCAGCCCTCTGGGATCTGCTTCTTTTTTTATCAATTTTTAACTTGTTAGGGCGTACCCTAAGACCCCGAAATACATTCAAAGGAGGATTTACCTATGGCAAATAGAATACGAAATGAAAGACTTGAAATTAAATTAACCGAAGAAGAAAAGGCTCTTTTTGAAGAGAAAAGAAAACTTGCTAAGTGTAGAAATATGAGCCTTTTTATTCGCAAATGCGTTTTAGAAAAGGAAATATATCAAGTTGATTTAGAGCCATTTAGAGATTTACAGGGCTTGCTTTCCAATGCTACAAGCAACATCAATCAGATTGCAAAGCGTGTAAATTCTACCGGCATAATATATAAAGACGATATAAATGATATGAAAAAGCAGATTGAATATTTCTCAAAAGAGTTGTGGCAAATACATTCTCTGCTTCTTAACAGAACTTCCGGAGGTGATTAAATTTTATGGCTATTACAAAAATACATCCTATAAAATCAACCCTTAATTTTGCCATTTCATATATTGTTAATGGAGAAAAAACAGATGAACAAATCTTAGTAAGCACTCATAAATGTCATCAGGAAACTGCTCATACCCAGTTTTTAAAGACACGAAATGATGCCGGAACAAACGGAACTGTCCTTGCAAGACACCTTATCCAATCCTTTTTACCCGGAGAAACAAGTCCTGAAATTGCACATCAAATTGGTCTTGAACTTTGTAAAAAGATATTAAAGGATGAGTACGAATTTGTCTTATCTACCCATATAGATAAAGGACATATCCACAATCATATCATTTTTAATAATGTAAATATGGTAACGGGCAAGTGCTATCAATCCAACAAGAAAAGTTACCACCAAATCAGGTATCAGAGCGATAAGCTATGCAAAGAAAACAACCTTTCTGTTATTGATGAGTTCTATGAATCCTACAAGAAAAAATATAAAACAAATGCCAAGTCATGGTACGAAAATGAACAAGCAAAGTGTGGTACTTCTTGGAAAAGCAGACTTCAATTTGACATTGATCGTTTGATAAAACAGTCTAAAGATTGGGAAGAATTTCTAAAGAAAATGGCGGAACTTGGTTATGAAATAAAGCATGGAAAACATATAGCCTTTAAGCCAAAAGATAAACAGAGATTTACAAGGGCTAAAACGATTGGTGAGGATTATACCGAAGAAAGATTAAAAGAGCGTATTACAGAAAGGAGTGCTATTAAGGATCCTGCTGTCAAAAAACGAATAGGAAATGTCATCAATATGAATACCAATGCCAAAGTGAAAGAGAGCAAAGGCTATGAATATTGGGCAACAAAACATAACCTTAATACAATGGCTGAATCAGTTATTTTCATCAGAGAACATGGCATTAACTCCGTTAAACAGCTTGATGAATATATCAAAAAAAGTGCTGAAGAAAGACAAGGTTTACAAGATAAAATCAAAGAAATTGATAAGGACATGCAGCTACTTTCTGATACTATGGAACAAGTTCATAATGTTAAAAAATATCGAGCCTACTACAAAGAATATAAGGCAAATCCATCGGACAAGGCATTTTTTGAAGAATACAAATCGCAAATCACGCTCTATGAAACTGCTCTTTCCAAGCTGAAAAGCTCCTATTCTAAACTTCCAAATTCAAAGAATATTTTAGATAGACTTGATAAACTGCAAGAAAAAAAGAATATCCTCATGAAAGAGTATTCTTCCTCAAAATCTACTATGGACGAGCTTTATCAAATACGAAAGAACTATGGAATTTACATGGGCAAGGAGATTGAGAGATAATTTTTTCTCTCCTCTTTTTCTACCTTGATTTGGCAATTCAAGACCAATAAAAAAATAGTCGGTGCAGTCCTAAGACCACACCGACCGTAAATTTATCTCTCAGCTTCTTTGCTTACTTCTTTCTTTTCTTTCGGCTTTTCCTTATCTTCAGCCTGATATTTTTTGATAGCCCCAAGTACAGATTCTTTCTTTTCTTCTTGTCCTTTCATTTGTTCCTTTGCCTTTAACAGCTTTGAAGAAAGTATCCTGATGTTGCTATGTTCCTTTCCGTTATCATCAACGGAAATTCTAATTTGTCCAAAGAGCTTAACAAAATCCCCCTGCTTAAAGTCCTTTGGAATATCGCTTTTTTCTCCGTATGCCGAGCAATTATGATAGACCTTATTCCCTTCATCATCTTTAGATACTACGGAGAAATTCGCTACCTTAAAGGCTTCTCCGTTCTTATTTTCCCTTTCTACTACATCGACCTCTCCAACAATATTTCCTACAATATTGATAAGATTATCCTTTTCTTCCTGAGCATAAGGCAGGTCTTTTATCTGCCCCTGTTCCCTTAAATCCTCAATCATATAGTCAAATTCCTCATGCAGTAAATTAAGGCTGTCATTGTCCATATAAGCGTCATAGAGCTTATCTAAAGCACTTTCATCATTGATACCTTTTTCCATGCTTATAATCGCTTTTACAAAGTCCTTATGGTTATCATTTACCATATCTTCTATCTGATTTCTCATTGTTTTGTAATCCATGTTTTTTCTCCTTTCATGGTAAAAGGGAGGTTTCCCTCCCTTATCGTACATATTCCTGTTCTTTTGCAGTTTGTTTTTCTTCTGTTTTACTTTCTTCCTGATAGGCTCTAATTTGTCCTAAAATAGACGGCTTATCCTCTGTTTTCTGTGTAGCTTCCTCTTTGGTATGCAGATTATCTTCAACATCATAGGTTGACTCAAAATAATCGCTGTCCTTAAAGTCATTGTCATATCTGTCAGCAATTCCATCATTATCAAGGTCTTTAGAAAGTGGATCATAGAAGTTACCTTCATCATCAATTTCAAGTCCAAGTGCCACCCTTAAATCTTCCGAATCGACATAGACCAAATCACTAAAAGAAGACAGCTCAATCTCATTTTTCATATTTCGTAGAGCTTCGTTTTCTCCTTTGTTTTCATAATCAAAACTCTCCGTTTTAATCGGTATATCTTCAATATACTGTGTCCATCTCTTATCCTCTAAGTTAAGCTCATATTGGATGCTGTGTCTTTCGTCAGGTGTATTGGTATAGGCGATACCGATATGTTTTAAATCAGGATACAGGGTATTAAATTCATCATAGCTATGATTTTCTTCATATTCCCTGTTACAGAAATCAATGATTGCCCTTTTTACATCTTCTATAAGCGGATTATCATTTCTCTTTTCTTCCACTTCTCCCATATCGAGTAGCTTATTCAATTCTGCAAGTCTTAATACCTTACTTTTCAGCTCATCAGCTTTTTCAAAAGGCTTTTTTAATTCCTCTTTGGCATTTTCCAGTTGTTCTTTTGTACTGATAAGTTTTTCTTCAAGTCTTTTTAATTTCTCAGGCATTTTCTCAAGGGCATTATCCAGTCTTGTAATGTTACCGTCCGCACTTGTTCCAAGCTCTCCTGAATGCTTTGCAGCACCATTTAGGCTAAAGTTATGTTCATTGGTAAAGAAGTTATAACTTACTTCTAAATCCATATTTCTATACTTTCCTATAACCTTGCTTTCATTGATTTTAACCTTTGAAATAGCTTCAAGAAGTCTTTCTCCGGCTAATTTCTTATCGGTAATTTTTTCTCCTGCTATGGTAATGGAAGTAAACTTTTCCTCGCCTTCCGCTTTAGGTTCTACATCAGATATATCTTTTTTGACAGCTTCAATGAGCTTTTCCGTTCTTGCGATTTCTTCAGGATAGTTTTTCGCCACTTTATCCTCTAATCTGTAACGATTGGACTTATAGTTTGCTTCAAGCATTTTTAGTTTTGTAACTTCGTTGTCCAAATCCATCTTTTCTTTAATCTTATGATCACCTGTGGCAAGTGCTTTAATCTCTGCATAGTTAAGAGAGCTTTCGTCCACATCTTCCGCAACTCTGACAGGTGTTTTACTTGTCATAATCTGTGAAATGAACTTCTGCTTATTTTCTATCGTCTGCCACAAATAAGCATCAAATGTATTCTCTGTAACATAACGATAGATATTCACTTTCTCATTTTCATTACCCTGTCTTACAATTCTACCCGCACGCTGTTCAAGGTCAGCGGGACGCCAAGGCACATCGAGGTCATGCAAAGCAATCAGTTTATTTTGCACATTCGTTCCTGCTCCCATCTTCTGCGTTGAACCCATTAAAATACGAACTTCGCCTTTTCTTACTTTCGCAAAGAGTTCATCTTTCTGTTTGTCTGAATTTGCTTCATGGATAAAGGCGATCTCTTCTTTCGGTATTCCCATAGCTACGAGCTTTTCTCTAATATCATCATAGATGTTAAATTCTCCATCTCCTTTTGGAGTGGACATATCGGAAAAAAGTAGCTGTGTTGACCTGTTTTCTTTTGTCTTGTCCCAAATAGTAAATACATTTTTCACGCATACATTGACCTTGCTATCAGGATTATCAGGAAGAAGTGGATTGATTAAACGCTGATCCAAGGCAAGCTTCTTACCGTCATTGGTAATTTTAAGCATATTATCAACATCTGGCTCTACAACCCTATTTCTAACATCATCTGCTCTTTCAGAAAGGCTCTTTAGGATTTCCTTTTGTTCTTCAGAAGGCTCTGTTTTAATAACCTCATAGTTAGCTTCAGGTGTAGGAAGATTTAGCATATCCGCAGTCTGAATATCAGCAACTTCTTTGAACATACTCATTAGTTCAGGAAGGTTATAGAACTTTGAAAATCTCGTCTTTACCCTGTATCCTGTTCCTTCCGGAGACAATTCAAATGAGCTTTGCGTTTCTCCAAAAGTGGAAGCCCATGAGTCAAAATGCTCCAGTCCGTTCTTTTTAAGACTTTCATACTGAAGATACCTTTGCATAGTATAAAGCTCGGTCATTGAGTTACTTACAGGTGTTCCTGTTGCAAAAACCACGCCTTTGCCGCCTGTCATTTCATCCATGTAGCGGCATTTCATAAACATATCGGAGGACTTAAAGGCTTCTGACTGCCCGATACCTGCAACATTTCTCATTTTGGTATAGAGATAAAGGTTCTTAAAGCCATGTGCCTCGTCAACAAAGAGCTTATCAACTCCTAATTCCTCAAAGGTAATCACATCATCTTTCTTAAAATCATCATTTAATTTCTCAAGCCTTGTTTCCAGTTTTTTCTTTGTCTTTTCAAGCTGTTTTACTGTAAAGTTCTGATTTCTATCATGCTTGTATTCTTCTACATAGTTTACAATTTCATCAATCTGATCTTGGATGTGTTTCTCCTGATATTCCTTACTCATAGGGATTTTTTCAAACTGTGTATGCCCGATTACAACCGCATCATATTCCCCTGTGGCAATCTTGCCGATAAATCTCTTTCTGTTTTTCGGCTCAAAATCTTTCTTATCAGCCACCATAATGTTAGCCGACGGATATAGCTGCATAAACTCACGCCCGATTTGTCCTGTTAAGTGATTGGGTACAACAAATAAGGACTTACTGCACATCCCAAGCCTTTTACTTTCCATTGCAGAAGCTACCATTTCAAAGGTCTTTCCACTTCCTACTACATGGGCAAGCAAGGTATTTCTTCCATAAAGACTTCTTGCTATGGCATTTCTTTGATGAGGTCTTAAATCAATCTTTGTATTCATTCCCTCAAAGGAAAGATTACTTCCGTCATATTCTCTGTTTCGAATTGAGTTAAAACGCTCATTATACAGCTTTACAAGACGGCTTCTTCTTTCCTGATCGTTAAATATCCAGTTCTTAAATTCTTCTTTTAATAACTCCTGCTTTTGTCCTGCAAGCATGGTTTCTTTTTTATTTAAGACAGAAGTTTTAGAGCCATCCGGATTTACAATCTGGTCAAATACCTTTGTTTCTTTTAGGTTTAAGGCATCTTCAATCAGCTTATAGGCATTTACCCTTGATGTTCCAAAGGTCATTTCAGCAAGGTCATTTCCTCTGTCCCTGCTTTTTCCTTCTACATTCCATTCGCTTGTAAGGTTTGAAAACTTAACCTTAATATCCCATCTTGCATAACCCGGAGTTTTAAGCGTTTCAAAGATGAATTTCTCAATATCTTTAATCGGTATCCAAGTTGCACCAAGACGCACATTGATTTCACTTGCCTCCAATTCCTTTGGAAGAACTTTTGTAAGCTCTGCCTTTTGGTATTCCAAACGGTTCATTTCATAGCTTATCAGTTCTTTTTCTTTTCCATTTTCTTCATAGCCAAGATGAGGGAGTTCTCTTTCCGTTTGTCTGAGCTTTGCAAGGTAGCTATCTACAATGGCAATCTTGTCCCTGATATTTCCACTTAAATATTCATCCTTTGTTACATAGCCATATTTATATGAATTACTTCCATTTGCACAGGCAAAAGGTAAATCTCCATCTTCGAGGTTAAAGGAAAGCGGTCTGTAAAAGTTTTGTTCTTCTCTAATATTTAGGTAGATTTCCCCTCGAAGCTCCTCAATTAAGGTCGGTCTGTCTTTTCCTGTAAGACTTCCCATATAGTCAAAGTCCACATAGCCTTTTTCAGATACCGATAAAACAAGAGCTTCTAAAGAAGTATCCACATGGTCTATGACTTTGGCTTTTGTAATGGTTCTTTTGGAGAAAATATCTCCCTTTGCCTTGAAATTTTCTTCTTCATCAAGGATTTCTATGGAGGAAACAAGCGGGAAGTTGCTATCCTCTTTTAAGGCTCTGGTATTGCTTAAATTATTGACAAAGCCATGCTTTTTAGAAAAGTTATCATAGACTTCATTTAGTTTTTCCTGTGAAGCTTTGATTTCTTCCTCGCTAAAATCTTCTTTCTGCTTGTAAATTACATCTTTTAAGGCAACATTCAGCTCAAGATAATCCTTGATTTTTTCTTTATTCTTGTCTGATACTTCCTTTTTGATAAAAAGTGAGTTTTCTCTGTAATAGACTTCATCATCAATTAAGGTATAAGAAAAGTTCTTTACATCATCAGTTGCAGGGATAGAGGTTATTTCATCATCAAGTAGCTCTATTTCTTCATACTTGGCTTCTTTTGAAATTCTTTCTCCCGCAATTTCAAGTCTGTCCTTTAACGAAGCCATATTTATCTCTGTACCTAAAAAAGCTATCGGTTCACAAGTTAGAGTTTTCCCAAACCTTCCGCTAACTTCACGCATAGAACCAAGCACCTGCTCAGGATGATCGACAAAGTATTTGTTATATGAAAGTCCATTTTCATCTTCCGCAAGGTGTATCCAGTCCTCATCTCGCTCTAATACACTATCTCTTTTCTTTAAGAAGATAATATCTGAAGTAACTTCTGTGCCGGCTACGCCCTTAAAGGTATCGTTTGGAAGCCTTATTGCTCCTAAAAATTCGGCTCTTGCTGCGAGATACCTTCTAACACTTTCGTCTTTTTTATCCATCGTTCCTGAAGATGTGATAAAGGCGATAACGCCACCATTTCTAACCTTATCAATGGATTTTGCAAAGAAGTAGTCGTGAATAAGAAAGTTATTACGATTGTATTCCCTGTCATTTACCTTAAATTCTCCGAAAGGTACATTTCCGATTGCTACATCAAAGAAGTTATTGGAGAATCCCGTTTCTTCAAGTCCCTTTACCTGTACTTCACTTTCCGGATACAGTAGTTTTCCAATACGACCGCTTACCGAATCAAGTTCTACGCCATAAAACTTTGACTTATTCATTTCATCAGGTAGATTTCCGATAAAGTTCCCGATACCCATTGACGGTTCAAGGATATTTCCCTGTTTAAATCCCATATCTAAAAGCGTCTTATATATTCCGTCAATGACTGCTTTCGGTGTGTAAAAACTCGTCAATGTAGATTCTCTTGCAGCTTCATATTCTGATGACGATAGATTTTCTTTTAGAAAGCTCATTGCTTCTTTCCACTGTCCATCCTTACTTTCATCAAATACATCAGCAAGTCCACCCCAGCCTACATATTTCGCTAAAACTTCCTGAGCTGTAATATCAAGCTCTCGTTCTCCACTTTCCACTCTGTTAAGCATAGAGATTGCTTCAATGTTATTGTTTAATCTCTCGCTTGGAGATAGCTTTTCAGGGAGCGTTTCTTCTGTAATTTTAAAATTATGAGCCTCAATCTTCTTTATCTCTACTTCATTAGAAGTCTTTTCATTCTTCGTATAAGTCAAATTTTCAAATATTTTATCAAGCTCACTTTCCTTACGATAAGCAATTACATCGGAGCCTGTAATCATACCGCCAAGATATTCGGTATTATCCTTAACCGTTACGGTCTTTAGGTTATTCCCCATATCATCAAATCTTGTGATGGTATAGTCTTTCCCCTTATATCTCACTTCATCACCGATGATAAATTCAGGTTTTTCAAGACTTACTTGTCTTAATAAATCCTCATTATCCGTAAAGGCTACAATCGGTATTTGATGATTACCTTGCCTTACAGGATCAAGCCACAAATCATTTCTTCCTGTGATTTGATTTTTGGAAATCTCCCTTACTTTGTACTCCTCATGATTAAAATAGACAGTATCGCCTTCTTTAACTGCAAATTCTTCTGCAAGATTGTCCTCTTTTTCGTTAAGCTCTACTTCTTCTCTTTCCTTTAGATAATCAAATAAGGTAGCTTGAAAAGATTCTGCCTTTATGCTTTCTTCTACTTCTTCAGGTGCTTCAAGCTCTGCAATATTGTCCTCAAAGCTAAGTTCTCCGTTAAAGACATGGTGAAGCTCCTGCTCATCCATCTGCTTTTTAAGTTCACTATCTTTCAGTTCTCTAAAGGTCTTTGGGAAATCCTCTAAAACAAGCCTTTGGGCATTTAATTCCTTTAGTTCATCAAGATTAAAATATCCCCATTCAGGTTCAATTCCTAAAACAAGTCCAAAAGCGTCTTTGCTTTCTCTATCGTACTCCGTCATATACCAAGTCCAGTTGCTTCTAAATGGAATGATATATGCTGCATGAACCTGTTTGTCTGCTAAAGCTACATCTTCCTGTGCATAAAGTTCAGGAACTTTCTCAAGCATTTCATCAGTCATTAGATTATTTGGATCGTCTTTAGAATAATAACTTGGCTCTTTTTGTTCTTCTATCTCATCCTTTCTTTCAATGTCCTTTTCTTCAAGATAAAGATTTTTTGAAAGCAGCTCATCTATATGCTTTGCTACATTTGACCATGTAATAAAAACATCGTTACAATGAGTCTTCTGTAATTTAAGTCCCTTTGCATCGTGCCACTCATCACTTCCCTTTGCACCTGAAACAGCATGAGAGCCTCCGCCAATTCCATATTCATCTTTTAGGAAATTCGCTTTTTCCTGCAAGGTATGATTTTCTTTGAAAAACTTAATAATTCGCTCTTTTCCTTTATCGACTCCACTTCCTCTTGAAATCGTAGCAAGGACTTCATCTTCTGTAATAAATCCTTGTACCTTTGGATGTTCAGTAAGATTAGAGGTATATTCCTTTCTCGGAAGTTCAAGCTCCTGCAATTTTTGATAAAGGCTATCTACCTTGTGATAATGAAATCTTAGTACATCTTTATTTTCTCTATATCCTGATAAAAAACGGCTGTACTCGGAAATAACATTTTTTAGGTAGTCGGGATTTTTAAGAGCTTCCGATAACTGTCTTGTTTCTTTCGGAAAGCCACCACCTCTTTCTATAAAGTCAAAATAGCCTTGTGCTTTTCCTTCTTCACTTAAATCGTGGTATAGATACCATAAGGATTCTGAAACTCTATCTCTTTCATAGTCATGTGCTTCCAAAAGCTCTACATTTGTGGCAAACTCTCCATTTTCCAAAAGCTCATTGATTCTTCTTGCAGCATCACTCCAGCCTAAAATTTGCGTCATATCTTCTCTTGCAGAAGTTCCATAAGCTAAATGAATGCCTTTATCCGAATACCAGGAAGATACTTCTGCTCCATTAAGAAATAAACCGTTTCCACCTCTAAATGTATCTTTAAGGTATTCTCCCAATGCTTCTACTGTTTTACCTTTGGAAAATTCAGCAATGATAGGAAGTCTTTCGCCCTCATGGTTTCCACCGTTTACAAGAATACTGTCAATATCATTTTGAGTAAGAGGTATTGTAAGTTTAATCTGTCCTGATCTGTTTTCGGGTAAAGAAAAAGAAGCCTTGTCAGCTTCTCTTATCTCTTTATCCGTATTTTCTTTTAGATTTCCACTATCTCCTTGATTGTCATTTCTTTGAGGGCTGAAATCATCGCTTTGTACTGCGGATGGCTCTCGTCCTCTATCTGCCAAGCCATCATCAGTTTCGGCTTCTCTGCTCTCATAAACTCTATCGCCTGTTTCTGAGTATCCATCAGGTGTTTTGTCAGCTTCTTCTCCTTGTATAGATCCACTAACATCTCGAAGTGGCTCTGCTCCTCGCTGTTTGAAAGATAATCCAGCCTCATCACTGCGTATGTCGGATTCGGATATTCCCTCATAAAGTCCATCTCTTCCTCTAACTGATTCAGTGTATTCTCTTTGATTTTCTCTATTATCTCGTCCGTACTCTCCATTTCGGAAAATTCGCTCGTTTTCACTAATTCTTTCCTGATCATCTCGTCGAAGTACATTTTCTTCTACCTCCTCTAATTCTTCTTTTTTTATTTTATTATATCCTGCTTCTTTACCTCTTAAAACTTCTTTTTGAAGCTCTAACTCTTTGCTTTTTTGAATGGTTGCACCAATTACTGTTCCGCTAATGTCCGATACCGTTTCTCCAATGCTCATAAGAGAAATGCTGTCAAGCATTGCAAAGTTTTCCTTTAACAGCTCCTTATCCATAGGATAGTCTAACTTAAATCTTGAAGCTACTGCATAGCTCACCGAGTCCCTTGCAAACTTGGTAAAGGATATTCTGTCCTCATCAGATATTCTAAGTTCATTCATCAAGCTATCTACTTTTTCATCTCCGTAGAGCCTACTTAAAGAAAAGATATTTTCTAAGGTGCTTTCACTTTCTTCATAGCCTTTACTTTTTATCAATTCTTTTAATATATCTCTATGAGTTTCCTTATCAAATCTCCAAAGATTTACCTCATTGACATCTCTGTTTTTGGAAACTGTCTGACTAATATCAAAGATATAGTCCACCTTTTTGTATGTGCCGTAGTCCTCTAAAATGGGAATACCCTTTTGACCTCGCATGACAGTTCGGTTAAAGTGTTCTCTCCAGTAGTCAAACTTGGCACAAGCTGTCGCTTCAGGATTTTTATCATAGATACTTAACTGACTTCTAAAATCGTACTTCTGATTGTTCCCGACAACTTTTAAGAGCTTCAGATATTCTGCTTCACTCTGCAGAATATCTTGTTTTATCAGCTCCAAAATGTTATGAAAATCATTTATTCGCATGTTTACCTCCTTCTTTTTTACAAACAAAAAAGGCGGTTAGATTTTACTCTAATCACCTTTGAATTCTGTGTGGTGCAACTTACTGCTATTCATTCAGTTCCCAATGACCATTACTTCCACTTCCTACATATTGTAGATTATCCATTTCTTTAATGGTTCTTTCTATAGTCTTTACACTAACTCCAGCTTCATCTGCAATTGCTTTTCTTGTAATCTTGTTGTTTCCTCTTATTTTTTCTTTTATAAACTCTGCAAGAGCTATCTTATCGTGAGCGACATCCTGAGCGACACTGTGAGCGACATCCTGAGCGACACCGCTTCCTCCAACTTTTTGAGTCGCTATTTTCTTCAAAGGAATAATCGTTCTAAATATATCTCCCTCCTCAAACAGAGGATCAACACCTGAATATAGCCTTGTATATTTATAGGTGTTTCTCATACCTGACCCAAGCTCATCAGCAAGTCCTATTTCTCTAAATACTTTTGAAATAGCCGGATTTTTAGGAAAAGGCTCAAACTTTTGTAAATCCAATGCTCCCATGCCATGAGCTAAATTACTGTTTTCAATCATAATCTTCTCATCGTCAATAATCATTTTTGCAGGGAAACCACTTGAATAATCTCTGTGAGCCAATGTATTGGAAACAATTTCTCTAAGTATTCTATCCCTTGCATTGACATTTACAATTCCGTCTAAGACAAATAAGTCATTCAAATGCTTCTGTCCAAATGCAATAAGCCTATCGTAGCTATCAATCAGATTTGTTATGACAACATCTCTATCGTCATATCTATCCTTGTTTTCAACTCTAAATATTGCATCAGTTTTATGCTGTGGGAGAACTGACATAATAGAGTTGTCTTTTCCAAATAACAAAATTGCCGCTAATGTAATGCCCTCATGCTTTGTTTCAGGATCTGTCAGAATGAGATTTGCACTTCGGAGCAGTTCCTCATAACTCATATTTTCCCAGACATGATTTTTATTTCTTGCTACTGCCATTCTCTTGGCTTTATCAATAACATCAGTATCAAGAAATTCTATATCGAGGTTTGGATACACCTTATTCACAAAATAGCTTCCCTGTTTCCTCGCATATAGCTTATAAACAAGTTCTGCATGGTCTGTGATATTGATGTCTCCTTCATAAGACCTGTCCCATATTCTTCCGTTATGCCTGCATACCTGATAACCTTCAGGTACTCGGATATAAATCACTTTTTTACTGTCAAGCTCAAATACTTCCGGTAATAAATAAAGTGGTGGGTACATCTTCTGCGAATTGTTGATAGATGTTGTAAATTCTTTAATAATCTTGTCAACTTTATCTTCACTAACACCAACAATATCTCTTTTATCATTTACACCAAGTAAAATATGTCCTCCATTTCTATTGTTGAAAGAGCATACTGTATCAAAGACATCTTTGGTTAGAGCATTCCTCGATTCTTTAAATTCAACATCTATCTTTTCTCCATTTTGAATTAACTTTTTTATTTCATCTATAGTCATCTTTGTTGTTTCACCACCTTTATTTATCAATGTTTTCTTCAATAAAAGTCTTGGAGTTTTGAATTTGCACTTTATCTTTATTGACTACAAAAGTAACATAATCTCCATTTTGTAAGTCCAAAAGTTCTCTTATCCTTTTTGGAATAGTAACCTGCCCTTTTGACATAACTTTTGCAGTATCCATAAATGTATCTTTCATACCTGTTTCCTTTCTCCCTACTTTTCCTACAAAAGATTATATCATTTTTAGGGCATTTTTTCCAGCTTGAAATTAGTGGCATCTTACTTGGTATAAGTGGAAACCACTTCTTTTATCTCATTTTCAATCGCTTCTAAAAAGTTTTCCTTTGAAGATTGCCCCTGTGCAATATCCGATAACTCCATTTCCCACTTTGCTGTTGTTTCTGCTGATTTAAAAGTATCGGCTACAATCGTTACAAGGCTGATTCCCTTATGTGTAGCAATAAGGTTCTTTTTATCTCTTTCTACAAATCCCTTGAAAATCAGATTTTCAATAATCCCTGCTCTTGTTGCAGGTGTTCCAAGTCCTTTTCGCTCAACTTCTACACCTTTTTCCAATGCGTCATTTCCTGCAAGCTCCATCGCCTTTAGGAGAAGATCTTCCGTAAAATGCTTAGCTGGTTGAGTGTATTTTTCTTTTATAT
>OBUN01000318.1_pt1 | contig 15297 bp, 9 predicted proteins | sample 1475851 | NCBI WGS metagenome assembly OBUN01 (sample SAMEA2579932, study PRJEB22360) | human gut metagenome | reverse complement strand
TAGATGTTCATCTTTCTAAAGATGGCTATTTAATCGTTATGCACGATGAAACGGTGGATCGTACAACAGATGGTCATGGTGAAATCCAACAGTTAACATTAAACGAATTAAAACAACTAGATGCTGGAAGCTGGTTTCAGAAAAATCCTTCTGTTCAATGTGTTCCAACATTGGAAGATGTTTTAAATTGTCTTGTAGAAGAACAATTCAATGGTTTTTTGAATATTGAACTTAAAACGGATATTATCCATTATGAAGGAATTGAGAAAAAAGTCGTCCAACAAATGAAGCAAAAAAAATGGCCGTTTCGTTATTTATATTCCAGTTTTTATTTTCCAAGTTTAGTTAAATTAAAAAAAGCTGATCCTAAGACAGAAATTGCCTTTATTTATGAATCTGCAGAGGATTTAAGTCAAGCGGGACCGGCATTCGCGCTTGTCGATAGTTTACATCCAAAAATGTCTTGGGTGTTGGCTCATGAAAAAGAACTTATCGCAATTGGCAAACCGCTGCGGCCGTGGACTGTTAATCGGATGGAAGAAATGGAAAATTGTTTTCAGCTAAAATTGGCGGGTGTTCATACGGATTTTCCTGAAGAAGCAAAATTTGCTCGTCAAAATTGGCAAGAAGAAGGAGAAACATAATTGGAGAAAGTATTAGTTATTGTAGGACCCACCGCGGTGGGGAAAACAGCATTAAGTATTGCTTTAGCAAAAAAATTTAATGGTGAAATTATTAGCGGTGACTCCATGCAAGTTTATCGCTCGTTAGACATTGGCACCGCTAAAGTCACAGAAACAGAAAAAGAAGGAATTCCTCACTATTTAATTGATTGCCGTGAAGTCAGCGAAACATATTCTGCCGCTGATTTTCAGAAAGAGGGTCGTCAAAAAATCAAAGAAATTACTGAAAAAGGGAAACTACCAATTATCGTTGGAGGAACAGGTTTGTATATTCAATCACTCCTTTATGATTTTCAACTAGGAAGTCGTGAGATAGATGACTCGCCTGAAATTAGAGAAACGTACAATTTATTTGCGGAAGAAAAAGGGAACCAAGCTTTATGGCAGTTATTACAACAAAAGGATCCTCTAGCGGCTAACAGCATTCATTTTAATAATCGCAAAAAAGTCATTCGTGCGTTAGAGGTCTTTGATAAAACAGGTTATAGTATTTTGACCCCGAAGGAAAAACCTGCTCGTCTCTATGATTATTATTTGTTAGGTTTGGAAACAGATCGCGCTTTATTGTATGAGCGTATTAATCAGCGGGTGGATCAAATGATGACAGAAGGACTGTTGGAAGAAGCAAAACAGATGTTTCAGCAACCACATGCACAAGCAGCTCAAGGTATTGGCTATAAAGAATTTTTCCCGTATTTTTCCGGTGAACAATCATTAGAAATGGCGGTTGAAACAGTCAAACAGCAATCGCGGCGATATGCCAAACGTCAATTGACTTGGTTTAGAAATCGAATGGCTGCGCATTGGTGGAATTTGGTTCAGCAGCCAACAGATTTGCCCAAGTTGGAAAAAGAAGTAGCGGAATGGCTACAACAGAAGGAGAGTGAGTAGGCGATGACCACTCATGAAAAAGTGATTCTAGTAGGAGTTGAGACGGAAAAAAATTATCAGACATTTTCTGCATCAATGGAAGAACTGGCGAATTTAACGGAAACCGCTAATGGAGAAGTGGTGTTTGTTTTAACACAAAAACGACCACAAGTCGATCGACAAACCGTAATCGGTAAGGGGAAATTGGAAGAATTAATTCAATTAACAGATGCCTATGAAGCGGATCTTGTGATTTTTAATCATGAGCTCACACCGCGCCAAAATCAACTGTTATCTGAAGCGTTAGCTGTGCGAGTAATTGATCGTGTACAATTAATTTTGGATATCTTTGCTTTGCGTGCGCACTCCAAAGAAGGAAAGTTACAAGTTGAATTAGCGCAATTGGATTATTTATTGCCTCGCTTGGCTGGTCAAGGAAAACAGTTGTCCCGACTTGGAGGAGGTATTGGGACACGCGGGCCTGGTGAAACGAAATTAGAGTCGGACCGCCGACACATTCGGAATAAAATCTTAGGCATCCGTCGTGAGTTAAAAGAAGTCACTGCTCATCGTGAACGAAGCCGCCAGAAAAGACAAAATTCAGAACTATTTCAAATTGGCTTGATTGGTTATACCAATGCTGGCAAATCAACCATTCTCAACATGTTGACAACAGCAGGAACTTATTCAGAGGATCAATTGTTTGCAACGTTAGATCCTTTAACCAAAAAATGGCAATTGCCTCAAGGCATGGAAGTTACGCTGACCGATACGGTTGGCTTCATTCAAGATTTACCAACACAGCTGATTGAAGCCTTTCAGTCGACATTGGAAGAAAGTCGGACGATGGATTTACTGCTCCATGTGGTGGATGCAAGTGCGCCAGATCGTTTACAACATGAACGCACAGTTCAAACATTGATGAAAGAATTAGCGTTGGAAAATATTCCGTGCTTGACGGTTTATAATAAAAGAGATCAAGTGGACAGTAAAGAATTTGTCCCAACCTTATTTCCCAATGTATTGATCTCAACTAAAATTTCTGAAGATAAAGAACGACTGGTTCAAGCTATCCGTGCCCAAATGATGGAATTACTCGAGCCTTATCAATTAGAAATTAGCCCAACTGACGGACAACTATTAAGTGAACTTCGCCGGATGACACTAATGATTTCAGAAGAATATGCTGAAAATGAAAATCGGTATATCGTGAAAGGCTTTGCGAAAAAAAAGTCTAAATGGTTGGCTGAATCCGAAAAAGAATAAAAAATGGTAAGTTGATTAGAAATGATTTGTAAAAACAAATCATTTCTATTTTTTTGATTAGTAGGAGAAAATCAGCCGTGAAAAGATGGAAAAGTCCATATTTATCAGGTTTTTTGTTTTATGTTAGAAAATCTAACATAAGTTCTTGACAATTTGTCATTCTATTGTTATTCTAAGAAATAACTAAGAGAGGAGGATGGAGATGAGAGAAAAAGAGTTACGCCGTTCCATGTCAGTTTTTCCAATTGGTACAGTTATGAAACTAACGGATTTGACCGCTCGACAAATTCGCTACTATGAAGAACAGGGATTGATTCATCCAGAACGTAGTGAGGGCAACCGACGCATGTATTCTTTAAATGATATTGATGTTTTGTTAGAAATTAAAGATTATTTATCTGATGGATTGAACATGGCAGGGATTAAGCGTGTGTATGAAATGAAATTAGAAGAACAAAAAAACACCGCCGAGGCAACTCGTCCGTTAACCGATGCAGATGTTCGTCAGATTTTATACGACGAAATCCTTTCGCAAGGAGGACTTACTCAGCAAAATCCGTTCCAATCGAATGTACCAAGGCTTTAACGTTTCAGCAGCCAATAAAAATGAAGGATGGGGATCAGACCGATGACAAGAAAAGCCAAAACGGCAGAAGAGATTAAACATATTGCAGAAGAAGAAAACGTACGTTTTTTACGACTAATGTTTACCGACATTATGGGAACAATTAAAAATGTTGAAGTTCCTGTGAGTCAGCTAGATAAAGTATTAGATAATAAAATGATGTTTGATGGGTCATCCATCGAAGGATTCGTTCGTATCGAAGAAAGTGACATGTATTTATACCCTGACCTATCTACATGGATGATTTTTCCGTGGGAAAGCGACCATGGAAAAGTTGCGCGCTTAATTTGTGATATTTACAATCCTGATGGTACCCCTTTTGCCGGAGATCCCCGCGGTAATTTAAAACGCGCCTTAGCAGATATGAAAGAATTAGGCTTTACTTCTTTTAACTTAGGACCAGAACCAGAATTTTTCCTATTTAAATTAGATGAGAATGGTGAAATTACCACTGACTTGAATGATAAAGGTGGCTATTTTGATTTTGCACCAACCGATTTAGGTGAAAATTGTCGCCGTGATATTGTTTTAGAGTTAGAAAGTTTAGGCTTTGAAGTGGAAGCTTCGCATCATGAAGTAGCACCTGGTCAACATGAAATTGACTTTAAATATGCTGATGTAGTTGATGCTTGTGACAATATTCAAACATTCAAATTAGTTGTGAAAACTATTGCGCGCAAACATGGCTTGCATGCAACATTTATGCCAAAACCTTTGTTTGGAATTAATGGTTCTGGCATGCACTGCAATATGTCATTATTTAATGAAGAAGGTAATGTTTTTTATGACGAGTCAGGAGAGATGGGCTTAAGCCAAACTGCGTATCATTTCTTAGGTGGTTTATTAAAACATGCCCGTGCCTATACTGCGGTATGTAACCCAACAGTGAACTCTTATAAACGCTTGGTCCCAGGTTATGAAGCACCTGTTTATGTAGCTTGGAGCGGCAGAAATCGTTCACCACTCATTCGAGTTCCTGAATCTCGTGGTTTATCGACTCGTTTAGAGTTACGTTCTGTCGATCCTTCAGCGAATCCGTATTTAACAATGGCTGTCTTATTACAAGCAGGTTTGGATGGTATTCGTAATGAACTTACACCACCGCCAGCAGTCGATCGTAACATTTATGTGATGAATGAGGAAGAACGTCAACATGCACAAATTGAAGATTTGCCATCAACCTTACACAATGCCATCAAAGAATTACGTAAAGATCAAGTAATGATTGATGCATTAGGTCGTCATATTTTTGCCAATTTTGTAGAAGCGAAACGAATGGAATGGGCAGCCTTCCGTCAAACCGTTTCTGAATGGGAAAGAGAACAATATTTGGAGTTGTACTAAAAGCCGTTACTTTTAATAATCTTAATGTTTAGAAAGAGGAAGATAAGTCGAAACGCTTATCTTCCTCTTTCGTTCTTTAGTTTGTGAATGAATAGATAATTTCTATTTCACAAAATAAAGTAATTTTAATTCAGTGAAATAGTTTGTTTATAGGGGAAAAAGGGGGTTTTTCTCAATTTCTCTTTTATTTTTAAGCAAAAAAATTGACAAAATCTTTCATAATTTGTGAAATTCCGCTATAATAAACAAGAATATGCGTGCAACTATTCTATTTTTTAGATATAAAGGATGAGAAAAACATGCGAAAAATGAAAACAATGGATGGGAATGCTGCAGCAGCTTATATTTCCTATGCTTTTACAGAATTAGCAGCCATTTATCCAATAACACCAAGTTCAACGATGGCTGAACTTGTTGATCAGTGGTCGGCCGAAGGTAAGAAAAATATCTTTGGTCAACCTGTGAAAGTAGTCGAAATGCAATCGGAAGCTGGTGCTGCCGGCGTGGTCCATGGCTCTTTAAAAACAGGCGCACTTACCACGACCTATACGGCTTCACAAGGGTTACTTTTAATGATTCCTAATATGTACAAAATAGCTGGAGAACTATTACCATCTGTTTTTCATGTGGCGAGCCGAGCTTTAACCACGAATGCTTTAAATATTTTTGGTGATCAAGGAGACGTAATGGCCGCACGCCAAACAGGCTTTGCTATGTTGTCAGAAAGCAGTGTGCAAGAAGTGATGGATTTGGCACCAGTGGCTCACTTGGCTTCGATTGAAGCAAGTGTTCCATTTATGAACTTTTTTGATGGCTTTAGAACAAGTCATGAAATTCAAAAAGTGGCAGTTCTTGACTATGAAGAATTAGCACCCTTAGTAAACCAAGAGAAATTAGCCAAATTTCGTCGTCGGAGCATGAACCCGAATCACCCTTCCGTTAGTGGAATGAACCAAAATCCAGATATTCACTTTCAACAACGAGAAACAATTAATCCTTATTATGAAAAATTACCTGGTATTGTTCAAAAATATATGACAGAAATTAACCGGTTACGGGAAACCAATTATGATTTGGTGACGTATTATGGCGCAGAAGATGCAGAAGAAGTGATTGTCACAATGGGTTCAGTTGCGCAAACAATTGAACAGACGGTTGATTATTTACAAGAACAAGGAAGAAAAGTTGGCTTTCTTAATGTCCATCTTTATCGGCCATTTCCAGTTGAAACATTTCTTGAAAAAATACCACAATCAGTTAAAGCAATTGCTGTCTTGGATCGGACGAAAGAGCCCGGTGCTGGTGGCGAACCGTTATTATTGGATGTCCAAAGTGCGATGTATGAAGCGGACATTCGCCCAACAATTATTGGTGGGCGCTATGGTTTAGGTTCTAAAGATGTGCTGCCAAATCAAATTGTTGCGGTTTTTGATGAATTAATGAAAGAACGTTCTGCCATGAAGAAGCGTTTTACAATTGGGATTGATGATGATTTAACTTATACTTCATTAGAAGTTGGCAAACCACTTGATTTGACGAATCCGAAAACCTATCAAGCTAAATTTTGGGGCTTTGGTTCTGATGGGACAGTAGGGGCGAACAAGTCAGCAATTAAGATTATCGGTGATCATACAGACAAGTATGCACAAGGATTTTTCTATTATGATTCAAAAAAATCAGGCGGGTTGACCGTTTCTCATTTACGTTTTGGCGAGACGCCTATTCGTTCAACGTACCTCATTGAACATTCTAATTTTGTGGCTTGTCATACAGCCGCTTATTTGCATACTTATGATTTAGTGAAAGGGTTAAAAAAAGGCGGTACTTTCCTCTTAAATACCATTTGGAATGATGAACAACTAGCACGATTTTTACCCAATCAATTAAAACGGTATCTAGCTGAAAATGAGATTCAGTTTTATACAATCAATGCAGTGAAATTAGCTAGTGAAGTCGGACTAGGTGGGCGAATTAATACCGCAATGGAAACAGCTTTCTTCAAATTAGCGCAAATTATGCCTTTTGAGCAAGTGTTGCCAATTTTAAAAGAAGAAGCACTGAAAAGTTATGGTCATAAGTCCATGAAAGTTGTCGAAAAAAATATTCAAGCAATCGATAAGACCGTTGAATTGTTGCATCAGGTACCTGTTCCAGCAGAGTGGAGAACGCTTGAAGTTCAACCGCGAAAACGTTCAGAAAATGTTAGTGATTTTGTTCATGAAATTGTTGAACCGATTAATCGTCAAGAAGGGAATGCGTTATCTGTTGCGACACTAGCGAAAAATGGGATGACAGATGGGCGGATGCCTTTGGGAACTGCGGCAGTTGAAAAACGTGGAGTTGCATTAGAAGTACCTGAGTGGATTAGCAATCGATGTACTATGTGTAATGAGTGTGCCTTTGTATGTCCCCATGCGGCGATACGACCATTCTTAGCCGATGAAGAAGAAATGACTGAAGCGCCAGAAGGATTCATTGTGCGTGATTTACGTGGTGCCGACGGCTTGAAGTATCGTATCCAAGTCTCAGTCAAAGATTGTACTGGCTGTGGTCTTTGTGTTGAAGCCTGTCCAGCTAAAGGGAAAGCTTTAGTAATGAAACCTTATGAAGAAGAAAAAGAGCAGGCTATGAACTGGGCGTTTGCTATGACGTTACGTCAAAAGGAAAACCCAGCAAAACCGAATACTGTTTTAGGTTCGCAATTTAATAAACCTTTATTAGAGTTTTCTGGTGCTTGTTCTGGTTGCGGCGAAACGCCTTATGTTAAATTATTGACGCAAATGTTTGGTGACCGAATGCTGATTGCTAATGCAACAGGTTGCTCATCGATTTGGGGTGCTGCAGCGGGTGTGACACCTTACACTACTAATGAACAAGGACAAGGTCCAGCTTGGTCAAATTCTCTTTTAGAGGATAATGCCGAGTTTGGTTACGGCATGTTGTTAGCAACGCAAGCGCGTCGCGAACGTTTAGCTAGTAAAATGACCAAAGCTTTTTCTGTAGCCAGTGATTCTTTACGTTTATTGATGGAAGATTGGATAGCACATCTGTCCGAAAGTGAAGGTACGCAACAACGTGCAGCTAAATTACGTGCAGCTTTGCTTGAAGAAAAAACGAATCAACCTTTATTGGAAGCAATTTATGACGATCAAGATCTTTTTGTTAAACCAAGTCAGTGGATGATTGGTGGAGACGGCTGGGCTTACGATATTGGCTACGGCGGTATTGACCACGTGTTAGCTAGTGGCGCGGATGTAAATATGTTAGTTCTAGATAATGAAGTCTATTCCAATACAGGTGGCCAAACTTCCAAAGCAACTCCGGCATCAGCGATTGCGAAATTTGCTGCCAGTGGGAAGTATGCCTCTAAAAAAGATTTAGGGATGATGGCAATGACTTATGAAAATGTCTATGTCGCTCAAATTGCCTCAGGTGCAAACCAAATGCAGACGATTAAAGCTTTTGAAGAAGCAGAAAAATTCCCTGGACCATCGATTATTATTGCTTATACACCATGTATTACACATGGTTTAGCAGGTGGGATGAGTCAAACGTTGAAAGAAGCGAAAGACGCGGTTCATTCAGGTTACTGGTCTTTATATCGCTATAATCCATTATTGCGAGAAAAAGGCAAAGAACCAATGATATTGGATTTCAAAAAACCAGATTTTTCATTAATGAAAGAGTTTATGCGCCAACAAGTTCGCTTTGCGTCCTTAGAATCCAGTCAACCAGATACAGCGGAATTGTTATTTAATAAAACAATTAATGATGCTAAGAGACGGTTCTATAATTATGCTCGTTTAGCTGGTCAAGAAGAAAAAATTCGAGCAAAACTTGAAAAACAAAGTGAACCAGAAATAAATACGCCAGAGAACGAGAAGCCACGAGTGAAAAAAGAACGCGTAGTTGATCCGGAAGCGGAAGCAAGAAGGGCTGCCCGCCGCGCAGAACGAGCAGCCAAGAGAAAACAACGTGAGCAAGATTAAATAGAAGTCAAAAAAACGTGTCTGAGCTTTTTGCTTAGACACGTTTTTTAGTTAGAAATGCGATTTTTTGATGAAAAATTTCAAGTTATTTGAAAAAGTTCCTAAATTTTTTTGATGTTTCCGCTTGCGTTCTGTGATGAAAGAAAATAATGTGGTATACTTGTTAGGAAATCTTGAGAGAGAAGTGAGGGGTATGATGTCGTTTCAATTGAATCAATTATTAGATTTGAATTATTGGCAGCAAGTCATCTCAACGGATTTCTTATCTAAGGATTTTGTTATCAATATCATAGATATCCTAGTCGTATGGTACCTCGTTTACAAATTAATCATGCTTGTTCGTGGAACAAAAGCAGTCCAACTATTAAAAGGTGTCGCTGTTTTTATCATTATCCGCATTCTAAGTGAGATAATTGGTCTACATACATTATCTTGGTTAATGAATCAAGTCATCATGTATGGTGTAATCGCCGCGGTTGTTATTTTTCAACCAGAAGTGCGAAGAGGGCTGGAACATCTAGGGAGAAGTTCGTTTTTCCGCCCGAATAAAGGTGCGCAACAAGAAGATGAGCGTATTATTCAGGCCTTTGACAAAGCCATTCAGTACATGTCAAAACGGAAAATTGGTGCTTTGATAACCATTGAACGCAATACCGGTTTAGATGAATACATTGAGACAGGTATTGATTTGGATGCCGATATTACTGGTGAATTACTGATTAATATTTTCATTCCAAATACACCACTACATGATGGTGCGGTGATTATCAAAAATGAAAAAATTGCTGTTGCTAGTGCGTATTTACCGCTATCAGAGAGCAATTTAATTCCAAAAGAATTTGGAACGCGCCATAGAGCCGCAGTCGGTATCAGTGAAGTCAGTGACGCCATTACGATTGTTGTTTCTGAAGAAACTGGTGACGTTAGTTTGACATTGAACAATGAATTAATTCCTGGACTAACGCAAGAAGAGTATTTAACAATTTTGCGTAAGGAGTTAATTTCGGAATCATCGGAAGATAAAAAAAGTGCTTTGCAGCATTTTATCGATGATGTAACAAAGGGGGGTAAACGCAAATGAGAAAAGCCTCCCAAAAAAGCTGGTTTAATGGTTTGCTTTCATTGCTGTTTGCATTGTTGTTATTTTTTAATGACAATGCAACAGGCAATAATCCCTCCAATTCAGGTTCAAGCCAAACGTATAGTGAGACACTGAATAATATTCCTGTCCAAGTCCAATACGATAAAGACAAATATTATGTCTCTGGATTTGAAGAGAGTGTAAATGTTCATTTACGTAGTGCGAACCGCATTCAATTAAACATGGAATCAAATGCTGACACACGAAATTTCCAAGTGGTCGCAGACTTAACCAAATTGCCATTAGGGACTTCGGAAGTGCCTTTGACAGTTCGGGGACTAAGTTCAGCTGTTACAGCTGAAATTGAACCGAAAACAGTGACTGTAACGATTGAAAAGAGAGTAACAAAAAAATTCGATGTAGAAGCACAACTTTCTGATAACATTGAAAAAGAAGGCTACAAAGTAAAAAATATTTCTGTAGATCCAAAAACTGTAGAAGTAACAACTGGAGAAGAAACAGCGAAAGCAATTGACAAAGTGATTGCGCCAGTCTCAAGTGCCAAACAAACAATTGATACGATTAAACAAACGGTAAATGTCCAAGCGCTAGATGCCAAAGGTCAAGTCCTAAGTATCGAAAATCCAGCACCACAAGTCAAAGTAACGGTAGGCTTAACTGCGCCAACAAAAGATGTACCACTGAATGTTAGTATGACAGGTACGCCACCTGCTGGGATCGCTCATTACAATTATAGTTTATCAACGTACCAAGTTAGGGTCAGTGGTCCGCAATCAATTTTAGATACGCTAGAATCAATTGAGGTACCGGTAGATATTTCTGATATTCGCAAAGAAACAAAACAATCAGTGACTATTCCCGTTAATGGAGAATACGTAGTTACACCAGATGAGGTTGACGTTTCTTTGAGCCCCGTGTACAATCAACAACAGTCATCAAATACAAATGAAACTTCAGAGGAACCTGCAAGTTCAACAACGGTTGGCTCAGGTAGCCAAGCAGTACAACCAAGTACATCCAGTCAAGTAGAATCAAATACTTCTGAAACAACAAGTGAGGGATCAACAGTAGAAAGTACAACTGTTGGTTCAACTGAAAATACAGAGAATCAAGTGACTAAGGAGAATCAAAATGGGTAAATATTTTGGAACAGATGGTGTAAGAGGAATTGCAAATAAGGAGTTAACACCTGAATTAGCTTTTAAATTAGGGCGTTACGGTGGTTATGTGTTGAGTCAACATGAAGATAGTTCAAGAAAACCTCGTGTTCTCGTAGGCCGCGATACACGTATTTCAGGTGAGATGTTGGAACAAGCATTGATTGCTGGATTATTATCAGTCGGAATTGAAGTTTTCCAATTAGGGGTGATTTCAACACCTGGTGTAGCATATCTAACTCGTTTACAAAAAGCATCCGCTGGCGTAATGATTTCAGCTTCGCATAATCCTGCGGAAGACAATGGGATTAAGTTTTTTGGGGCAGATGGCTTCAAATTAGTAGACGATCAAGAAGCAGAAATTGAAGTATTGTTAGATGCAGAAGAAGACACCTTACCAAGACCTTCTGCAGAAGGCTTAGGCTCGTTAGATGAATTTCCAGAAGGCTTACTAAAATATTCGCAATTTTTAGTTCAAAGTATTCCTGGCGATTTAGCGGATATGACTGTTTGTTTAGATGCTGCCAACGGAGCAACCGCAACAGCAGTCAATCGTGTCTTCGCGGATTTAGAGACAGATTTCTATACAATGGGAACAAGTCCTAATGGCTTGAATATCAATGATGGTGTGGGTTCCACTCATCCTGAAGCTTTGGCAGAAATGGTTGTTGAAAAAGGTGCAGATGCTGGGTTGGCTTTCGATGGCGACGGCGATAGAATTATTGCAGTCGATGAATTAGGACGAATTATCGATGGTGATAAAATCATGTATATTTGTGCCAAATATTTAGCTGAGAAAAAACGTTTGAAAAAAGATACAATCGTTACAACGGTGATGAGTAATCTAGGTTTCCATAAAGCTGTAGAAGAAATTGGCTTAAAAGATGTGGTAACGCAAGTGGGTGATCGCTATGTTGTAGAAGAAATGCGTAAAAATGATTACAATTTTGGTGGCGAACAATCTGGTCACATGATCTTTTTAGATTACAACACAACAGGTGATGGTATGCTTTCAGGGATTCAATTGTTGAATGTTATGAAGCAAACGGGCAAAAAATTATCTGAATTAGCGGATGAAGTGACGATTTATCCACAAAAATTAGTCAATATTCGTGTCACAGATAAAAATGGTGCAATGGAAGTTCCGGCAATCAAAGCAGTTGTCGAACAAGCAGAAGCAGAAATGAATGGCGAAGGTCGTATTTTAGTTCGTCCTTCTGGAACAGAACCATTGTTACGTGTGATGGCCGAAGCGCCAACACAAGAAAAAGTTGATTATTACGTTGATAAAATTGCTGAAGTAGTACGTGCAGAAATCGGCGTTGAATAAGAACAAATTAGAAACCAGACACTTAATGCTAGCTTGCGTTAAGTGTCTGATTTCTTTGTTGGAAATCAAAAAAAGAAAATAGCTAATAAGCTCCGTCTATCATTGACATAGAGCGGTTAAAAGGGTACTATTTTAGAAGTAAGATGCACCGCGTATCTTCTTTTTTTATTTGATAAAATCAAGAAGGGAGCGGCTGTAAATCAATGGAGTTATAGAATGGAGGAGCGAAATGAAAGAAAAAATGTCCGTCAAGACAATTGTAGCAATTGGAATTGGCTCTGCAGTTTTTGTTATTTTAGGTCGATTCGTTGTAATTCCAACTGGGATTCCTAATACGAACTTAGAAACGTCGTATCCATTTCTTGCTTTAATGTCAGTTGTTTTTGGACCAGTAGCTGGAGGGCTAATTGGTTTGATTGGTCACACATTAAAAGATTTTACCACGTATGGTAGCGCTTGGTGGAGCTGGATTATTTGTTCAGGAATTATTGGTATTATTTTTGGCTTCGCTGGTCGTAAAATGGATCTTCAACATGGTGAATTTACAACAAATGACATGGTGCGTTTCAATATTTTCCAAGCGTTTGGTAATATCGTCGTTTGGGGCTTAATCGCGCCTAGTTTGGATATTTTGATTTATAGTGAACCCGCAAGTAAAGTATTTACACAAGGAGTATTCGCGACTGTTTCAAATATTGTCGCTGTGGGTATTATTGGAACATTGTTGATGAAAGCTTATGCATCAACAAGAACAAAGAAAGGCAGTTTATCAAAAGATTAAGAAACTGTCGAAATAATTTAAATGGTTAAGGGTCTGCCCTAGTAATTACTTTGCTAATGCTCAGACCCTTTCTTTTATGGAGAAACTGAGGTGAGGCCGAATGAAAAAACCAATCATTACTTTTAATAATTTTTCCTTTCAATATCATAGCCAATCTGAACCGACATTAAAGGGGATTCAATTAACCATCTATGAAGGAGAAAAGGTTTTAATCGTTGGGCCTAGTGGTAGTGGCAAATCAACATTGGCGCAATGTATCAACGGGTTAATTCCCAATATTTATGAAGGTGAGATTCAAGGAACAGCTACGGTTGCTGGTGAAAATATCCAAGAAACAAGTCTATTTGATTTGTCTTTTGATGTAGGAACTGTTTTGCAAGATACCGATGGGCAGTTTATCGGCTTAACGGTTGCTGAGGATATTGCTTTTGCTTTAGAAAACGATGCAGTTGAACAAGCAGAAATGAAAAAAGCGGTTCAGAAATGGTCCGAGATTGTTGAGCTGAATCAGTTATTGCAACACCGTCCACAAGATTTGTCAGGTGGTCAAAAACAACGTGTATCTATGGCGGGCGTTCTAATTAACCAATCAAAAATTTTACTTTTTGATGAACCTTTGGCTAATCTTGACCCACGAGCGGGACAAGAAACAATGACTTTGATTGACACCATTCAACAAGAAACAAAAGCGACTGTTTTAATAATAGAACATCGCTTAGAGGACGTTCTTTGCGAATCAGTTGATCGAATTATTGTCATGAATGAGGGCACAATTATTTCTGATACAACGCCAGATGAATTGTTACGTCAAGATACGTTGACCCAACAAGGGATTCGTGAACCTTTGTACGTTACAGCCATGAAATATGCTGGGATTGATTTAACACAAGTTAGTCATTTAGACAAATTAGCCGAAGTATCAGGCGAAACGGTTTTGCCTAAAATGACACAGTGGTCTGTCCAACCTAGTTCAGTTAGTGCAGTCAAAGGAGCTGAACTATTACGTTTGGAACAAGTGTCCTATCAATATGATCGTCACGGTGAAAAAGTGTTAGATGACTTCTCAGTAACTATTCATCATGGAGAAATGATCAGCATTGTAGGAAAAAATGGTGCCGGGAAGTCTACACTTTCTAAAATAATTTGCGGGTTCATCACGCCTCAATCTGGCAAGATTTTATGGGAAGGACAGGATTTTTCCAATTATTCAATCAAAGAACGTGCAGATAAAATTGGTTATGTGATGCAAAATCCCAATCAAATGATTTCTAAAAAAATGATTTTTGAAGAAGTAGCTTTGGGATTAGTTTTACGAGATGTGCCACAAGCAGAAATTGAGGAACGTGTGACGAATATTTTACATATTTGTGGGCTGTATCCCTTCCGGAACTGGCCGATTTCTGCGTTGAGTTTTGGGCAGAAAAAACGGGTAACTATTGCATCAATCTTAGTTTTAGAACCTGAATTATTAATTTTAGATGAACCAACAGCTGGGCAAGATTTTAAACATTATACAGAAATGATGACATTTTTAGAAGAATTGAACCGCTTAGGTGTGACTATTTTAATGATCACTCACGATATGCACTTAATGTTGGAATATACAACACGTGCGTTAGTAGTTTGTGATGGACGTTTACTAGCAGATGCGACTCCAGTTGCTGTTTTAACAGATGAAAAATTAATTCAAGCAGCTTCTTTAAAAGAAACGAGCTTGTTTACCTTTGCTAAAGCGTTAGGCTTGGAAAATCCCTTGCTATTTACGGAAAAATTTGTTGCTTACGATCGTGAGGTGCGTTTTGGATGAGTGAACGACAAATGTTAGGCTATCATCCTGATTCAACCTGGATTCATCGCTTAAACGGCACAAGCAAATTAGTCTTTTTAATCGTTGTCTCTGTGGCTTGTATGACCACGTATGATACTCGTTATCTGTTAGGAATGTCTGTGGTTTCGCTTGTTTTGTTAAAATTATCAAATATTAAATGGCATCAAATATCTTTTGTTATTAAATTTATTGCTATTTTTTCTTTGTTAAATATCTTAACGGTTTACCTTTTTGCACCTGAGTATGGGGTTGATTTATATCAATCACGTACCGTGATTTGGGAAGGAATCGGACGGTTTACTTGGACACAAGAAGAATTATT
>OBUN01000311.1_pt1 | contig 15653 bp, 17 predicted proteins | sample 1475851 | NCBI WGS metagenome assembly OBUN01 (sample SAMEA2579932, study PRJEB22360) | human gut metagenome | reverse complement strand
TTAAAAATGACTGTTATCTGTAAAATACCTATACCGTTTTACATAATAAAAGATAGCAAAATAAAAGAACCTCTCTGAAAATAAATCCAGAGAGGTTCTTATACTTAAATCATTAACACAATAATAATAATTTATAACTTATTATTGATTACGTACGTCATTTTTATTGCGGCTCTTCCACATAACCCACAAGGAAGTAGCTACACAGATAGAGGAGTACGCACCGCTAGCAAAGCCGATAATCATGCAAAGAGCAAAGTTCTTTGTAGTATCTCCACCAAATAAATAAAGGGATACACAAGCAAACATAACTGTTGCCAATGTATAGAAACTACGATGAATACTTTGTGTAATAGATGCATTCGCAAGATCTGCAAATGTATCAGAACGCTTGTGAGTATGCGTATTTTCTCGAACACGGTCAAAGATAACTACAGATTCATTCATAGAGTAACCTACAACCGTAAGAATAGCCGCCAAGAAAGACGCATCAATTTCTAATTGGAAATAAGAGAATACACCAAGAACCATAATCAAGTCATGGAAAATAGCAACGAGCGCAGAAATAGCAACTTTATATTCAAAACGATAAGAAATATATAGCGCTAATGCTGCGAATGCTATAACAAGATTCAATAACGCATGTTCTGTAACTTCGGAACCAATTACAGCACCTACAGTTTCAATACGTTTAACTGTATTGTTACCAATAGATTTAGTCAAAGATTCAACCACAGCGGCACTTTCACTAGACTCAAGATTGCGTGTACGAATCATTACGTCTTCGCCTGCTGTATCACCAGTAGTATCACCAGAAAGCTGAATTTGTGCATTTTCAAGATTATATTCTTTTAGAACGTCACGAACTTGACTAACCTCTACAGGTTGATCAAATACAACTTCAACAATCGTACCACCAGTATAATCAATACCAAAGTTAAACCCTTTAGTAAATATGGAAATTAAGCTGATTATAACGAGTGTGGAGGAAATAGCAAACCACCAACGATGATGTTTAATTACGTCTAATGTCATTTGCGTTTACCTCCTTTCAAAGATTTAGGTGCAAATGCGTCAGCACTTGTGCTTGGAGAAATATTCGCACCAAACCAGAATGGATGGTTTGTAAAGTTACAATCAATTAATAAGCGCAATAAGAAATGACTCACAGTAATCGCTGTAAACATACTTACAACAACACCTACGCCTAAGCTGATAGCAAAGCCTTTTACAGGACCAGATCCTAAAATAGTTAAGATACCAGCTGTAATGATAACAGATACGTTTGCATCAGTAATTGTGGCTAACGCACGGCTAAAACCTGCTTCCATAGCAACCCGCATAGATTTACCGGAAAATACCTCTTCCTTGAAACGTTCAAAGATTAGAATATTCGCATCTACCGCAACACCCATGGATAAGATAATACCAGCAATACCTGGCAATGTCATAGTCGCATTAAAGCCCTTGCCCAACACGAGTAATAAGAGCATAACATATACAAGTAACGCTATATTAGCTACAATGCCAGAAAAACGATATAAAATAACCAAGAAAATCATGATCATTGCGATACCAGCACTGAAGGCCACAACAGATTTATCCTTGGAGTCTTGACCCAAAGAAGGACCAACTGTACGCACTTCTAATACATTAATTTTAACAGGTAATGCACCGGAACGTAATAAAATAGCTAAGTCTTTAGCTTCTTCTAAACTTTGACTACCAGAGATAGTGGCTTTACCACCTGTAATTGCTTGTTGTACTACAGGATTAGTCAATTCTTTACCATCCAATGTAATGGCAATACGACGACCAATATTTTTAGATGTTAAATCAGCAAACTTCTTAGCCCCTTCATCACTTAATTCAATAGCAACGAGTGGTTGTTTATTTTGACCTAACTCTTCTTTCGCATCTTTTAAGTCATCACCAGTCATAACGGTTTGACCTTGGTCGTTTTTAAATTCCAAGACCGCTGTTTTACCAATACGTTTAATCGCTTCGTCAGGATCTTTTACACCTGGCAATTCAATGATAATACGACGAGCACCTTCACGTTGTACCAATGGTTCAGATAAACCCATTTCATTAATACGACGTTCTAAAATTTGCTTCGCCCGTTCCACTGCATCATTGTCAGCTGTACCAGTCGCAGAGTCCTCTGCTTCCAATACGATATGCGTACCACCTTGCAAGTCTAGGCCTTGTTTCAAAGAACCTGCTAAAGGTTGAATGAAATACGCAAATAATCCAATGATGGCAGCAATGACTACTAAAAACTTGATAATAGCTTTACCGTTCAAAATAGTTGCTCCCTTCTGCTATACACAATGTATAATGCCTTGCTCTGTCACAATTTTACTCATTCGTTGGTCTAATGCTTCCATTGGGATTGGTGTCTCCCATAATTGTATAGTCCAACATACGCCCATAAATGTACTTGGTGAAAGTTCCTTGAGAAATCGATCATAATACCCATTCCCCATTCCCATACGACCACCTTGACGGTCAAAGCCAGCACCAGGCACTAAAATCAAATCCAAGTCACACGGATCAATAATATCGTATGGCTCAGCGGGAATACGTATATTTAACACACCCCGAGTGATAGATTCTAGAGACTTAAGACGAACTGCAATCATAGTCGTCTTATCAGTACATACTGGAACGTATACAGATTTACCATGTTCTAAAGCATGACGAATCACATCGTCTAAATTGGCCTCTTTAGGCATCGCCAAATAGGCCATAATGTTTTTTGCCGATATATACTCAGGACTATTAACGATTTGATTCGTCAACATCGGCGTCCACGACCTACAATCAGCAACGGATAAAGCAGCGCGCTGAGACTTACACGCCTGGCGCACTGCTTCCTTTGTATTCATTATTTTTCTTCCTTGTTTTTCTTAGACAGTACATTAGCAACTGCTGTACGAGCAAATGTTAATTCAACTTTTTCAGATACCTGTACCTTGACTTTTTCATCATCAAGTTCAACAATTTCGCCATAAATACCACCAATAGTAACGATTTTTTGGCCTTTTTTTAAGCTACCTAACAAGCTAGCACGCTCTTTTTGTTGTTTCTTTTGTGGACGCCACAATAAAAAGTAAAAAATCACTACCATTAACAAAATAGGCCAGCTAGTTTGCAAGATTTGTTGAATATCTCCCATGTTATCCTCCTAGGTTAATAAATATGTATTTCTTTTCTAGTATAGCCACCTAATATAAATTTGACTAGACTTAATTACTATTTTTTAAAGCTATCCCAAAATTGCATTCTAAATTGTGGGAACCGATCTTCTAAGATAGCTTGTCTCATTTGACGCATAAACTCTAATAAGAAATAGAGATTATGATATGTTACAAGGCGTAATGCCAAAATCTCTTCTGCCTTATATAAGTGACGAATATATGCACGGGAATAATTTTTACATGTATAACATTGGCAACCTTCTTCTAAAGGACCCCAATCATGAGCAAATTGAGCATTTCGAATATTAAGGCGACCATTCCAGATCATGGCCATCCCATTTCGAGCAACACGAGTTGGATATACACAATCAAACATATCAACTCCACGTGCTACACCTTCTACCAGACAATCTGCGGTGCCAACGCCCATCAAATAACGAGCCTTGTTAGTTGGCAATAATGGCGTAGTATATTCTAAGATTTCATTCATTAAATCATGAGGTTCCCCAACGGATAAACCGCCGATGCTATAACCTTCAAAATCCATAGCTACAAGTTCTTCCGCACTTTGTTTGCGCAAGTCTTTGTACATGCCACCTTGAACGATACCAAACATGCCTTGGCGGTCATGAGCTTTACGAGCCTCTTGGCAACGATGCGCCCAACGCGTGGTACGCGCCGTAGAGCGTTTCGCATAATCATGATCCGCGGGATACGGAATACATTCGTCAAAAGCCATCGCAATATCAGAACCTAATTGCTCTTGTACCTTTGTAGCCACTTCAGGAGATAGAAACTGTTTTGATCCATCAATGTGGGATCTAAATGTAACACCATCCTCAGTAATTTTGCGCATATCGCCTAAACTAAATACTTGGAATCCACCACTATCAGTAAGAATCGCTTGATCCCAATTCATAAATTTATGTAAGCCCCCAGCCTCTTCTACAAGCTCCGGCCCTGGGCGAAGAAATAAATGATAGGTATTACTCAAAATAACTTGAGAACCCATAGCCTTTAGTTCTTCTGGTGTCATAGTTTTAACTGTCGCTTGCGTGCCTACAGGCATAAACATCGGTGTTTGGAAGGTACCATGTGGCGTATGCAATAAACCTGCCCGTGCCCCCGTATGAGGACATGTCTTTTGTAATTCATAAATAATACTCGGCATAGTCCCTCCTAACGTATAAACATAGCATCGCCGAAGCTAAAGAAACGATAACGTTCACGTACAGCTTCTTCGTAGGCCGCCAAACAGTGTTCACGACTAGCTAGTGCACTAATCAACATTAACAATGTAGATTGAGGCAAGTGAAAATTCGTTACCAACGCATCAATCATCTTAAATTTATAGCCAGGATAGATAAAAATTTGAGTCCAACCACTCATACCTTGTAATACACCATCATCATTCGTAGCAGACTCAAGAGTACGCACCGATGTAGTACCTACGGCAATGATACGAGACCCTTTTTGTTTGGCTGCATTGATTCGATTCGCCGTATCTTGAGGTACAACAAAGAACTCACTATGCATTTCGTGGCCTTCAATAGTCTCTGCCGATACAGGTCTAAAGGTGCCAAGTCCAACATGTAAGGTTACAAACTCAAGCTCTACACCTTTAGCTTTAATCTTTTCTAAGAGGTCAGGTGTAAAGTGAAGTCCTGCAGTTGGTGCCGCAGCAGAGCCTTTCTCCTTAGCATATACCGTTTGATAACGGTCTTTATCTTCTAACTTTTCATGAATGTATGGAGGTAATGGCATTTCACCAATTTCTTGAATCACATCATCAAACACACCGTTGCATGTGAACTGAATGATACGGCCTCCAAAATTTGTTTTATCTATAATAACTCCACTTAGGCGGTCATCAAACTCTATAACTTGCCCGATAGGACATTTTTTCCCCGGTTTAACAAGGCATTCCCATCGATTTTCACTACATGGTGTGAGTAGAAGTACCTCCAGAACCTTGACGATGTCCATATAATCTCGCAGGGATAACCTTCGTATTATTAAATACAAGCACATCTCCTTCATGGAGTTCTTCTAGCAAATCATAAAAATGCCCTTTATGTTTAACTTCACCACTTACCTTATCTAAGGTTAAAAGCCGTGCTGTATCACGAGGTTCTACAGGATGCTGAGCAATCAGTTCCTCTGGCAATTCATAATCAAAATCTGTAACTTTCATCGTAATCCTTATTAGTACATTTTCTTCAATGTAATGCCACTATAGTAGTGACGCAAAATAGTTTGGTAATAATTTATATCTCCAGGATTAGCACGCTTTGCCATTTCCGCAGCGCCCCATTGAGACATACCAAGGCCATGACCCCAACCGTGGCCTTTAATATAAACAGTATCATTCTTGCCAGTAAAGCTATGATATGCCTTTCCCGTGCCTTTAGCAGGGTTGTGATTTACATAGAAATCAAATAGTGTAGATTTTAAACCTAAAATACTACGCAATGCATCGCCATCTACAGTAGTTTTTCCAGAGGTACCTATGAAAGTAGCACTCTTTATACGACCTGATACACCGCGGTCCGATGTTTGTTGCCCAGGCTTACCAAGAGGAGTCAACTGAATGCTCTTCAATTTACCTACCCCTTTACTTGCCGCATTAAGTTTACTTTCAAGAGCTTGACGAGAGGTAGTAACAGTCCAATTCGATGTAGATGTACCAGTACTAAAGTCTTTTACCCCTTTCAAGTATGGCACATCACTTCCCCAAACATTTACACTATCCTCTGTATAGCCACCGCCATCAGAATGGAATAAGGCATTAATAGGACGTTGATCATAAAGCATAACTACGCCTTTAGTTTTATTTACTGCATTTGTGGTAGCTTGAGATTCACCACTCACACCACTATAAACTTGATGATCCGTGGAATTACTCACATCGTAGAATTTACCTTTATTTTGTTCCATCGTATGAAGAGCATAAGTACGAGCTGCTACGGCTTGTGCCTCTAATGCAGCAGCCGGCCAAGACGGTACTACCTCTTGTGGGACAACACCATACAGGTAATCCTCAAGGGGCACAGAATTAATGACCATCATGGTTCCATTATTGGCACGTAATGTTAAACCGCCACGATAACCTTTACCTTCGAACAAGAATGGTGCATCACCATTCGCAGGCTTCAATGTAACCACACTATCAATAGCCTTTCCATTTACAGCAATCTTGCCGCCGCGAACGCCAATAGATGTACCACGATTAGCACTGATTGTGCTAACTTGACCATTACCGCTGTTCAATACAACCATATTAGCTGTAGATGTAACAGTAGCATCGGAGCTACGACTACCTAGTAGAACACGTACATTTGGCATGTTTTCTTTACGTTCTGTAGCAGGCGTCACTACGGAGCCCACTTTGTTGCGAGTAATAACTGCTGTATTGGCTTGAATGCTATTCACATCCGTTGTTTTTACTACCTTTTTAGTAGCTGTTTTTTCAGTAGCTCTTTTTTGTGCTACAGGTTTATCACCAGTAACTGCAGGTTTAGTAGCTGGCTTTGCAGTAGCAGAAGCCGCAGGTTTTGTAGCCGTTGTAGCTTTACCTGTAGCAGCTGATTTCGTAGCTGTTGCATTAGTACTAGATTTCGCAGTACTAGTTGATTTTGTTGCACTAACTGGTTTAGCCATCGTTACCGGCTTTGTAGCTGTAGCAGGCTTTGCTACATTAACCGGTTTTGCACTAGGTTTAACCACCGTAGATGTAGCAGTTGACTTAGAAACCGTTTTAGTTGTTGCGACCGGCTTTGCAACTGGTTTAGTAGCAAGTGGACGAAAACTAGATTTCTTCGTCGTATTTACTTTCGATACAGTTGTATTAGATACTGTTGATTTTGGCGTTGGCTTTTTCGTTACCACTGCACTTTTATTTTGCAGCGTCGCTCCATGTGCTACAGAAGCACCGCCAATGTTTACACCTAAAAATAAAGTGGCCATTATCATCAATTGTAATCGTTTCGTTTTCATTGTTATTTCCCTGTCTGTGAAATACCTAAATGCTCATAGGCCAATTTAGTAGCCACCCTCCCACGCGGTGTACGTCCTAAAAATCCTAATTGCATCAAATATGGTTCATACACATCTTCGATGGTATCTCTCTCTTCGCTGATAGCCGCCGCAATGGTATCAATCCCTACAGGGCCGCCATCATATTTTTCAATAATACATTCCAACACACGTCGATCAATTCGATCAAGTCCCATTTTGTCTACATATAAACGTTGTAATGCTTCATCTGCAATTTCTTGAGTGATAACCCCATCACCAATGACTTGTGCAAAATCGCGTACCCGTTTAAGCAGACGGTTTGCGATACGCGGTGTTCCTCGTGAACGACGTGCAATTTCGCTTGCCCCAGTCGACACAATACCAATATTAAGTATTTCTGCGGCTCGAGTCACAATAAATTCTAACTCTGGTTGTTTATAATATTCCAACCGATTAATAATACCAAATCGGTCCCGTAACGGTGCCGCCAAAGCACCCGCTCGAGTCGTGGCACCTACCAATGTAAATTTTGGCAAGTCAATGCGCACAGTTCGAGCACTTGGACCCTTACCGATGATAATATCAATAGCATAATCTTCCATAGCAGAGTACAACACTTCCTCTACACTACGAGACAAGCGATGAATTTCATCAATAAATAATACATCATGGTCGTCCAAATTTGTTAATATTGCAGCTAAGTCACCAGACTTTTCAATAGCAGGACCAGAAGTTATACGAAAATTAACACCCAATTCATTTGCAATTATCCCTGCTAATGTTGTCTTGCCAAGACCTGGAGGCCCATAAAGTAGCACGTGATCCAATGCTTCCCCACGCTGTTTTGCAGCTTGAATATACACATTTAGATTGCCTTTAGCCTCTTCTTGACCTACATACTCATTAAAAAGCTTAGGCCGAAGGCTATATTGCCATATATCCTCTTCGTGCTCGCCATTGCCGACAAGGCGTACTTCCTCATTCATCCTTATCGTCCTTTCCCAAGCTCAATTAAGCTGACTTTTATCAACTCAGATACATCACGCTTACCATCATCTAAAGACTCTACAATATCTGCTACATCCCGTTCCAAGTATCCTAAGGATACGAGGGCTTCAATAGCTTCTCCTGCAGCACCGTTTGCAGCAACGCCAATAGGCTGAATAGTCGCAGGTGATTCCGAAGAAATATGTGTCATCTTAGCGATTTTATCCTTTAACTCTAAAACAAGTCGCTCCGCAGACTTCTTACCAATGCCAGGTAACTTAGTTAATTGCTGTACCTGTCCATTGATAATCGCTAATTTGAAAGCCTCAGGTGTCATGCCTGACAAGATGCCAAGCCCCACCTTGGGCCCGATACCAGAAACAGAAATGAGGAGTATAAACAACTCATATTCTTCTTCCGTCCAAAAGCCATAAAGTTGCATCGCATCTTCTCGTACATTAAGATACGTGAATAGCGTCGCCTCATGGCCCTCTATCAGCTGTTGACGCGTAGTGGTCGGCACATATACGCGATACCCTACGCCATGTACATCAACATAGCACGATTCTTTAAAAAGATGTGTTACGATACCTCGCACATACCCTATCATTATACCAACCTCTTTAATCTATCATTGTGAGAACTATGAGCCGTACAGATAGCAACAGCTAATGCATCTGCCGTATCATCAGGCTTAATTTTCTCACGAATCCCCAAAATATTCATCGTCATATAAATGACCTGATTCTTATCAGCTTTACCATAACCTGTGACAGCTTGTTTAATTTGTAATGGTGTATATTCATAAATAGGAATCCGTTGTTGTTCAGCAGCCAATAAAATAACACCACGTGCTTGCCCTACCTTAATGGCTGTTGTTACATTGCGGTTAAAAAATAATTCCTCCACACCGAACTTATCAGGCCTATATTCCTCCAATAAATCACTAAGATCATTAAATAGAATTTCCAGTCGCTGTGAATCAGTTAATTCCTTAGGAGTTGTAATAGCCCCATAGGCTACTGGTGTTAGTTTGCTACCCTTCACGTCAATAATGCCGTACCCGCATATAGCCGTGCCTGGGTCAATTCCTATAATTCGCACCCCAACCCCCTTAGTTTAAAAATGAGATAAGCTACCGCCTACCTCCATTACATAATCTATTTTATTATAGCATAATTTCACATCGAAGTTCATGAATTCCCCTATGAATTATATATGAGACATATTAATTTTCTTAACATTAATAAATATCCGAGTTTAATTTCAATAGAAAAGGAGCACCCCATAGAGTGCCCCCTTTATTATTATTCTTCTTCATCGTCCGGCAAAATACCATTATGATATACGTTTTGTACATCATCAAGATCATCCAATACGTCAAGCATTTTCTGCATTTTCGCAGAATCATCGTGATTTTAGCTACTACAGTTTCGATACCCGCATCAGCAAGCGCTGCTTCTACTGCATCAAAATCCTCTGGTGTTGTATAAATTTCAAATACATCATCTTCAGCCTTAAGGTCTTCTGCTCCAGCTTCAAGAGCCAGCATAGTTACCTCATCTTCATCATGACCTTCTTTATCGATAACAAATACGCCTTTAGATTTGAACATCCAGCCTACACAGCCACTTTCACCAAGGTTACCACCTTGTTTAGAGAATGCATGGCGCACGTCTGCAGCAGCACGATTACGATTATCAGTCATCACCTCAACAGTAACGGCAACACCGGCAGGACCATAACCTTCGTATACGATTTCTTCATATGCATTCATGTCCGTAGCACCGATACCTTTGTCGATAGCACGTTGAATGTTATCCTTAGGGATATTATTTTCACGAGCTTTTTGCAAAGCCAATTTCAAACGCATATTACCAGTTGGATCTGCACCACCCATGCGTGCTGCAACGGTAATTTCACGACCGATTTTTGTAGCCAATTTAGCTTTTAATGCATCGGTTTTACCTTTTTTATGTTTAATATTTGCCCATTTAGAATGTCCTGACATAGACGCCTCCTATTTATTCCACCATGCTTCGCCCCGCAGCCGATCTAAGATGATTGATACGGCACTACGCACGGATAAATGATTGTATTCACCATGGCCATATATAGGTTCTAAAATATAGTCAAAGCTTTCCATCGTTTCTTTTGTCATACCATAACCGGTACCAAATAATACTAACACAGGGCGCCCCTCATTTTCAAGATGTTCACGCATCCGTGCATAGGAAATCGTATTATCATAGGTGCGAGCATCTGTTGTAGCTACAATCGGTCTCGTTCCTTCTATATCTTCAATTGTTCGCACCGCTACCGCAATTGAATTTACCAATTCCACACCTGTGAAAGCATCCTTGCGATCAGGATTATAAGTAGAGCCAAATCCAGATTTCCAATGTTCCATAATCGTACTTACCAACTCACGTTGAGCTGGAATATTATGAATGACAAAATATTTAGACACATCATAGGTAATAGATGCTCGTGCAATATCATGTATATCATAATTTGTAATAGCCGTCGTAATGACCTCTTTATGTTTATTCATAATAGGATAATGAACAAGTCCGATATATAAATTAGCCAATACTATATCTCCTAAATTCTAAACTAATCTTCATTAACATACATTGCCATCATATCCATTACGAAGCACTAGACCGTGCACCAGCACTACCAAATCCAGATTTCTGTCCTATGGAAGACGCCTTTTTGCTTCTATTGCGTTCATAACTTCTATAAAGGCTCCGCCCCATAGCGCTATGTACATTCGACCCTGATGCGGTATATACATAGGGCTCCTCATACGTTTGTAATGGTGCTGCTATGCGATATGTCATGGTTCGTCCATCCATGCGCGCAGTAGGTGGATTAAAACCGTGAAATATATAATATCCTGCAGCAATACTTGGTAAGAGCCCTGCTAGCCCCGCATCCCACACCAAATTGCCACTATTATCTCGGTGAAAGGTAACGGATCGATTATCGTCGTATAAGGCTGTTTCTTTACCATCACCATGATTTAATAAAGAATATCGGTTTCCTTGATTATCCTTTAATCGAACCTCTCCTTCATTGGCTTCTGGGTAAACCTTGTCGCACACAGCATAGGAGATATCATTCCAGTAGGAATATACACCTACAAGACCAGCAACGGCAGCGAAAGCACCTGTAAGGTATATGGTTTTCTTACTTGGCTTATACATAGAACACTCCCTTAGTGCACAGCACCGCTAATAACAAGGGCAAGACCTACGAAGATGCCAAACACAAGAATGCCTGCCGCTGTATTACCTCTCATGATTTCTTCGGATAATTTATATTTACGATGCCAAATATTTATAAACATATAGCCAGTAACAAATAATACAATACCAAGCACAGCATATACAACACTGGCTACGATACCATGTAACAAGGAAGTATCAGCTGTAGTCACGGCTGGTGACATAATAACAGCGCGCAAAATTTCACCGATACCGATAAATGATCCCGCTGAAAGCCACGCCACAGCACAGTTACCACGCTTAATTTCTTCACTAAACTTTCCAGGCACGAAGAAATCGATAACCGTATTCGCAGTTAACATCAATATAATGCCAAAGCAAGCATAAAAAATTGTCAATAATACATCTGGTATATAAATCATAATGAGCCTCCTAATATTATAACTTTGTATTGGATGTATTGCCAGAATTGGTAGTAGGATACAATCGTTCACGTCCCGCATTATCCCGTAGGCGAACCATGGTCGCATAGTTATCGAGTATATGAGAGCTGATTAATGTATGATCAATAATTTTCCAATCCTCTTGTGTCAATTTTGATTGTTCACATACCTTAACCTTAGTTTGTCCATCCGTATTGGTAATAATATACACTAAGTCCCCAGAATAAAATACAATAACTTCATGTCCCTCTTCTAAGTTATCCCGCTCATTCTTAATATCACCATTCACAGAATCAATCAAGTCTAATGCGGTGCTAACGGGATCCAACGAAGACGTGTATACATAGTCGCTATCCGAGTCTGCTTTTGTATAATACACAGAGGTATCTTGCATATGTTCTTTTATGGTATAAGGGAACCCAACCATATCCCGTATACTATGCCAAGACAGGTCATCCTCTAACCCAAGCAGAAATAGCATAAATAGTACAGCGTATCCTAAGCCAAAAGCGATAGATTTAAATCTCTTTCTCATAGATTTGTTACGCATCTTTTGCTTAATAGCTTGAGCGGCTGCATCATTACAAAGGCGAATATTCACTAAAGGCACTCTTGACCCTTCGGCAAACATTTTTTCACCTTCAAACCACTGTTCTTCAAAGAATACACTAGCACCACCCTCACATGGTAGCTGATATTCTCTATATCCAGCGCGATCACCTATTGATGCACCACTTTCACCATCAACGTTGACAACCTTTTCTAATCCGATTTGATGTAATGTAAAACCCTTACCTGGCCGTGTATGATAGGATGTTCTAGATACGGTACACCATTCATTATCATTATACTCAATGGTTAACCATATCTTATCAATTCCCTCAACAGCCTCCAGTCCATATTCATGCCAATAATCACCTGGTGATTTTGTCATAGACGGCTGGCCCCTATAGGATTGTTCCTTATCTGCTTTTGGAATAATCTCTATGTATTTAATTTTCTCAGTGATTACATAGCGGCTGCCATGAACCTCTAAGACATCATAACAATTAAACTCCATACGCACCCTCGCTAAAGTAGACATAAGCACGACTGCTGCTAAATACACCTATTATCATTCGTTTGCCCATACTATATGGTCACAAATTTCATAATATTTCGCTTACTCTATTAATAATGGTACAAAGTATGCTTCTGTACCAGCTATCTCTTCTGGAGAAAAACGGCATCCTACCGCGGAAGCTTGATCACCAAGCATAAAACAGGATAAGGTTAAAAATCCATCTTTCTCTCCACAATCAACTGTATGAGTAAAACGTTTCTGCTGTATAAAGTCTTGATACATAACCTTTTTACTATCGCGACAGATGATATCATCATAGTTATCAACTAGCTTTTCCATGTAAAGCTCAGATGTATCACCACGTTTTTGAACAACTTGTACATGCCTTCCTTCACGGCCCCAAATCTCCTTTTGAATATAAAGTCCATCATCAAGAGCGGAAAAGTCATTTTCAAAATAGGATGGTGCCAAATACTGTTCGATTATATCTCGATCAGGTTTCGTAAAAAATTGATCTGTTAAATACAATGCATATACTAAGGACATAAAGGATTTATTTTGTAAAATAATTGACTCTGGAGGATTAAAAAGAGCAAATGTATTATCCTCGTAAAGATCTAAGAACATCTCACCCAAAGGTTCATCATCAGGCGTCCGCTCATCAATCAAAAGCTCCATGGGATGTAATCGATACAATAGAGTCGCATGACTACCATCTGTTAAAGGAATGCCCTCATCATCAATCTTCATATCATAAAAGGATATAAAGCGCGTGTCAGCCTCAGGACAGGCCGTTTTTAGCTCATTCATAAGAAACTGTGTTGTTCCGTAATCTTCAAAATAATCATGGAAGCAGGAGAATACAAAGGGATCCTTAGGTAGTCTTTCTCTATTTGCCAGCATAGACTTATATTGATTTCTACCATACTTAGCAGATAAAACAGCATCATACATGCGCTTTAAAAATGTATGTAATTCTTTTCGGCATTCTGTATTAGGATGTTTTCGTCCTACATAATTAGCTGCAATTTCATTGGCATAATAGCTTTCAATGAGAAAACATGGCGTATCCGCATTAAGTTCTACCATGCGCAAATTGCCATTTATATCGAGAACAAAATCAAAACGAGATAACCACGTCGGTAAACCTAAGGCATTAGACTTATGTAAGTAAGGAATTAAATTGTCTGGCATATCCATATTTCGAGCAAAGTCATCTGGTGCCATTTGAAATACTTTTGCTGCTTTACAAAATATTTGAAATAATCTACGTGAAGCATGACGAATTTCATCGTAAAAGTCGGATGAAAAGGCCTGCATAGACAATGAAGGATACCGATCATCATATCCTTCATATTCCACAAAATTAAATATATTTCTATCCAGCTCATCAATATAGGATTTCATTGTTTATCCTTTCATCAGGAGGTCCCGCTTGAAGTTCGGGCGCCTACACTACCAAAGCCATATTTTTCACCAATTCTATGTGCTCGATTACTCGTTTTAGTATTGTAACGATTTCTAGTCATTTCATTAATAGTTCTAGCCACTCTTGCACTATTAGATTTACTAGCGCCTGTATTTGCATCAAAAGGTGTAAGAGGCGACGTAGCGCGATAAGTCATACTTGGTGCATCCATATATGCCATTGGAGCTGAAAATCCATGAAACGCATAGTACCCTACAGCCAGAGTCGGAATCAAGCTGGCTAAGCCTGCATCCCATATAATATTGCCTTTCTCATCGCGATGAAAGGTAACAGACTTCTCAGCATCATCATATAATGCCGTTTCTTTTCCATCACCATGATTAATCAAGGTATAGCTTTTACCTTCATCATCAACGAGCCGTACTTCACCATTATTTAATTCTGGTTTAACCACATCACATAGGGCATAGCTAACATCATCCCAATACGAATAAGCGCCTACTAGAGCTGCTATAGATGTAAAGGCTATGGCTATGTAAACAGTATTCTTACTTGGTTCATACATAAAATATTCCTTCGTTTGATTTCGTGACTGGAATCAATACTATTTCAATCTTTTATTTCTTTTAATAAAGTCTGACGTCCCTGCTTATTCTTTAATTCCACCATATACGCATACCGCAACAATATGTCACTGTCGTTTCTAATATTCGCCAATCGTGTATTCTCTGAATCCGGCAAATTTTTAAGCAATCCGACCTCAACATAAGTAGTATCATTAACCGTACTAATAACGGATACCTCATTCGTTGTATAAATAACAATCCACTTCTCTGGAGACTTTGTGTCTTGTTTAATGGTATAAACCTTGCCATACACGGCATCGATAAGATCGATAGCCGTTGCATTAGGATCTTGTTTTGACGTATACACCTTTAAACCGTCTTTTGTACCTTGTGATTCATAATAATAGGAATCCTTAATGCGCTCCTCCATAGTATAGGGAAAACCCACTTCATCACGAAGCTCGTGCCAAGACAAATCTCCTATAAACAAATACCCCAAAAAGAGTAAAATAATTCCCCAACTTAGACCCAATTGAGTCCATTCTTTTCTGCGCGCTGCATTTCGCACTTTTTTACTCGCCGCTTGTGCAGCCTGATCTCTCCGTCGATGTATATCAGACAAACGAATCCGTTCGCCTTGAGCCTGATCTGTTAAACCACCACGCCAGTTCTCTATAAAAAATACAAAGGTCTTATCCTTTTGAACCGCTCT
>OBUN01000302.1_pt1 | contig 15846 bp, 12 predicted proteins | sample 1475851 | NCBI WGS metagenome assembly OBUN01 (sample SAMEA2579932, study PRJEB22360) | human gut metagenome | reverse complement strand
ATTGGGCCGTTGGTGGAGATATAAGTGGATCACTTTTCATCCGTCGTTGACACTACCTGATTTTGTTGCTGATGTTCACCCTCTGGTTGGTATCTCTTCTGATGCACTTTACGCCGCTGCAATGGCGCGACCATTCCAGGGACGACTGCTCAGTGAGTGGGCCTCAGATCTTGAGGCGGATCGGCTCAGACGCATAACAAATACGGTGCGTCAGGGTTTTTTGCTGGGGGATACCAATGAGCAGATCGCAAGAAAAATTCGGGGACATGTCAGTAAGGGATTTCAGGATGGTGCATTGCAGATGAGCCGGGCTAATGCGGCCAGCATTGCAAAAACAGCGGTTGGACATCTTGCTGCTACTGCTCGTGAGAGTTTTGCACGCGCGAATAATGATTTGATTAAGGGTAAGCAATGGTTATCAACGCTTGATAATCGTACTACGCCACAATGTCGAATCAGGGATCGCCTCAAATATACGCTGGATAATAAACCTGTAGGTCACAGCGTGCCTTATTTGCAGGGGCCGGGAAAAATTCATTTCTGCTGCCGCTCAACGGAAACGTTCATTCTGAAATCAGCGAAGGAACTGGGTATTGATGTTCGTGATATTTCCCCGGCTGAGCGGGCCAGCATGGATGGCGTGGTGGCCGGAGATACAACCTACAGGGAATGGTTTTTGCGTCAGCCTTACACCAGACAAAAACAGATTGTGGGGGAAACCCGGGCAAAGCTGATTCGGGATGGTGGTATGTCGCCAGATGAATTTTACACCGATAAAGGCGAATGGCTGACGCTGAAGCAACTCCGTGAGCGTGATGCACAGGTATTCAGAAAAGCAGGGATTTAAATAAATCATTTATTACAACAGGCTACCTTCGGGTGGCCTTTTTTATTGCTGCGATCCGGATGGTGAGCAGCGTAACTGTCGGAAGACTTAAACCAGGTACTAATATGAAACTGAAAACGGTCGAGATTAACGGAAAACAATACGCAGAAATTGATACTGCTGGCCTGCCAGTTTATGTGCACGACGATGGTAAAGAAATCGGCTTCGATGCACCGCTGGCGACAAAAAAAATTACAGAACTTAATGGCGAGGCAAAAAATCATCGCCTGGCTAAAGAAGCTGCAGAGGAAAAACTGGCTAAGTTTGCCGCTATCGAAGACCCGAAGAAGGCGATCGAGGCACTGGAAATGCTGTCAAAAATCGACCAGAAAAAGCTGATCGATGCGGGACAGGTTGACCAGGTTAAGGCTGAAATTACGAAAAATTTTCAGCAGCAATTAGATGAAGAAAAGCAACGCTCTCAGATGCTGGAGAAGCAGCTTTACGATTCTATGATTGGCGGTAGTTTTGCGGGTTCAAAATATATTGCCGATAAAATTGCGATCCCGGCAGATTTATTACAAGCCCGCTTCGGACAGGCATTCAAAGTGGAAGAAGGGAAGATCGTTGCTTATGACGCTTCCGGCAACAAAATTTATTCCCGCGCGAAGCCAGGAGAACTGGCGCAGTTTGATGAGGCGCTGGAGTTCCTCGTCGAAAATTACCCTCAGAAAGACTACATCCTGAAAGCCAGTGGCAACAATGGCGGCGGTTCCCGTCCGACACAGCATGATATTGGTCAGAAAACGATGAAACGCTCTGCTTTTGATGCACTGGATGTTGCAGGTAAGCAAAACGCACTGAAAGACGGTATCACAATCGTTGATTAATACATTTGCCAGCTTCCGGATGGGAGTTGGTGTCAGGGCTGGATAGCTCACTACTCAATCCATTCACAATTACGCAAATTTTTAAGGAATATTTAATTATGGCTGGAAATACCCTGACCGGGTTGATCCCGACTATTTACACCGCCCTGGATGTTGTATCCCGTGAGCAGGTAGGTTTTATCCCTGCGGTAGCAAAAAACGCAAAAGCTGACGCCGCAGCAAAAGATCAGACGGTAACCGCGCCAGTTGCGCCTGAGGCGAAAACCGAAGATATCGTACCGGGGCCGTCAGCTCCGAATACCGGTGATCAAAATATTGGCACTGTTGATGTAAAAATTACTAAATCCAAAATGGCGCCGGTTAAATGGAATGGTGAAGAACAACTGGCTCTTGGCCCTTCAGGGACTTACAACACCATTCTGGCTGATCAGTTCAAGCAGGCTTTTCGCGCCCTTGCAAACGAGGTTGAGGCTGATCTTGGTGTGTTGTATTTCGGTGCTTCCCGCGCCGTGGGAACCGCAGGGACAACGCCGTTTGGTGTTAAAGATGATCTTTCTGATGCTGCTCTGGCTCGTCAGGTTCTGGAGGATAACGGCGCACCGACAACAGATCTGCAGATGGTGCTTGGTTCCACTGCCATTGCTAATTTGCGCGGAAAACAGTCTGTATTGTTTAAAGTGAATGAATCCGGCACTGAACAGCTACTGCGTGAGGGCGTGTTGGGGCGTCTGGAGGGATTCAATATTCACAGTTCGGCAGGTGTAAAACGAGCGCCAAAGGTTGCAGCAACTGGTTATCTCGTGAATGGCGAGAAAAAAGAAGGCGATGTTCTTATTTCCATTGATACAGGTTCGGGGAGTATTTCTGCAGGTCAGATTGTTACGTTCGCTGGCGATCCGAATCAGTATGTTGTGGCAGCAGCGACCAGCAATCTGATTACTCTTGCAGCACCGGGACTGCGTCAGGATCTGGCCGATGATACTGCAATCACAGTTGTTGGCTCCTTTACTGCAAATATGGCGTTTGATCGCAACGCGTTTCTGCTGGCATCCCGTACTCCGGCAATGCCGGAAGGTGGCGATAATGCTGATGATGTAATGAATGTTACGGACCCGATTTCAGGGATTACGTTCCAGATTGCACTGTATCGTCAGTATCGCCAGGTGCGCTATGAAGTTGGACTGGCATGGGGTGTTTCGTCAGTGAAACCGGCACATGGTTGTCTGATTCTTGGTTAAACATCCAAACGGGGCTTCGGCCCCATTTTTAATGGAGGGTATATGGCCGGATTAACTAAAGAGCAAAGAGCACAGCGTGAAGCCGCGCAAAAAAATGCAGTGGTGGAGCAAAATGTGGAGCAAATTCAGGAGCCACAAAAAACGCAAATTGAGTTAGTGGTTATGGTGACCGATTATCAGATGTTTCCCGGCGCACCAACTATCGCTAATGTTCATCCTGATGAAGTTGACAACTGGAAGGCTCTGGGCTGGAAAACTCAGGAGTAACACATGATCACTTACGTGACCTGTGATGACGTTGATAATGCGTTTGGGAACGCCTGGACGAGTGAGAACGCTAAAAATAAAGCTGTTTTAATGGCTAATGCCTGGCTTAATGGCTTCGGCCTGAAAATTAACCCATCCCGTATTCCGGAAGAGGTAAAACTTGCGGGAGCATATGCAGCCAGAATTGCCTCTGTCGGTAAGTTGTTTCAGCAGAAAAATGATTCTGGCGTTGTTATCAGTAAAACCGTGTCGGCTGACGGGGTCAGTGTATCGAAATCATTTGCTGAATTGCCAGCAAACAGCACTGCATTGCTTGAACCCGATTTACAGCTTGCGATAGCACTGCTGAAACCGTACGGACTTAGTCGCTCACAAGTCAGGGTTGTGAGGGGGGGATGATGGGGCTTCGTGAAGAGATTCAGTCAGAGGTTGCCGCTGCTTTTGATGAGGATTTAGCAGACGCCGTGAGTGATTTTTCTGGTTCTTACGTTACGCACCGGAACTGGGATCCTGTGACGGAAACTGGCGGCGAATCCACAGCAACCTATACCGGGCGAGGCGTGTTGACGCGTTATAAGCTGGGCAGAATTGATGGGATTAATATTTTGCATGGTGACCTTAAATTAACAGCTCTGGTATGCGAGGTTACGGATAAACCCGCTGTCGGCCATATTATTGAGATTTATGATCCTGTATCAAGGCAGTTGCAACGATACGAGGTAATTACAGCGAGTGTAGATCCTTCCGCATCAGTTTACTCAATCCAGTTAAGGAGAGCGTAAATGGCAAAGGCATGGGATATCGAACCGTCAATATTTGCCGGGATGATTGAGGAAGATGTGGGGCTGAAAATTCGCTACATCGCTATTCAGATTCTTACTGCTATCGATATTGCTGCTCCGGTTGATACCGGGCGTTTCAGAAATAACAACATGGTGTCGTTACAGCATCCCGATTTTGGTATATCTGATAACGTGGATCCGAACGGTACGATTGCGGTTCAGCGTGGGATCGGGGTTATTTCGAAAGCTGCAAATTACGGAATTATTTATATCCAGAATAACCTTCCTTATGCAGAGGCTCTTGAAAACGGTCATTCACAACAAGCGCCAACTGGCGTGTATGCCAACGCTTTTCATGGTGTTTTACAGGCTTACAAATGACGTTTACTGAAATCAGAAATACGGTCATTTCCAGAATGACGGCACAGACGGTTATTAATGGAAAAGACGTATTGTATCCGAACGGGCCAACGTTCGATCCTTCCGGTAAGTTAATCTGGGCGCGGTTAAGTAATATTCCCGGGCAGGCTGGAGTTAATGAAATTGGCGCGGGGCCGGTTGTTTATCGCACGGGGATAATCATTATTCAGTTATTTGTCCCCGCAGGTTCTGGTTCAAAACTCATTACTGAGACAGCCGATAAATTGCGGGAACTGTTTGAGTTTCAGGATGACGACCGTCTCAGTTACCAGGCTGTTTCCTCAATAACCGTTGGCGAAAAGAATGGCTGGTTCCAGCTTAATCTTCAAATTCCATATCGCGCGCTCTAGCGCAATTAATGACATAGGAGGCTCCTGTGAGTTCAGGTGCAAAGGTTATCTCGGCATTTATCCGGGAGACAGTTGCAGGCGCCACACCAGCAAGTGGTGACTGGAGTTTATTAAAACGCACAAGCTGGGGAGTAAAACCCACCCAGAATAAAGGCGAAAATAATGAGATTGGTGGCTCCCGGATGGCTCAGGGGGCGACGCCTGGCACTGTGGATGTTGGCGGTGATGTTGGTACCAAATTTCGCTGGGGTCAACATGATGATTTTCTTGCATCCTGTTTCGGCGCGGAATGGTCAGGTGATTCTCTGACAATGGGGAATGAGCGAATAACATTTTCTCTGGCGACCTATGCGTCCGATGTCGGAATTGCCTCTGTTGTCAGAGGAGCGCAGGTTGGCTCATGGAAAATGCAGATCCCTAACGACGGCGATATTACGGCGACCGTAACCTTTGCCGGGCTGGACTGGGAATCAAAGGCCGATGATACGAATTTTATCAAAGGCGAACCTGTGGATAGTGCAGGAAAGCTACGTTATTCGTTTAAGGAGGTTTCAGCAGTAAGCCTGAATGGTGTTGCCGGAGGTAACGGTTTTTGTATCGACAGTTTTGATATTCAGTTCGATAACAAACTCCAGACACAGCGTTGTATCGGGACTGGCTCGCCTTATGCAGGAGCAAATATTCCGACTACTTTTACACCGTCCGGTACGGTGACGCTTTCATGGTCTAAAGCCGCGTGGGAAATCTGGAGTAAAACACTGACTGGAGAAACAGTTCCGTTCAGCTTCACGCTTTCGAATGGAGAGGGGGCATACACTTTCAGTTTCCCGAAGGTTCAGGTGTCAGGTGAATGGCCTGATGGGGGTAATACCGACATTATCCAGGTTCAATTGAGCATTACCGCAGCAGATGAAGCACCTACGATAACCAGAAAAAAAGCCTCCCCGGCTGCCGTGATCGCAAAAGCCAGTGCTGAGGCGATTAGTTGATTTTCCGTTATTCCCCCTGTGGTACTGCACTACAGGGGGGCGCATTGAATGAGGTTATGGATGTTTATTCTTAATCAGAAAATTATCATCGGTGGTGAACGCTGGTTTACCCCAATGAAGGACTTAAAACCTGTAGACGGGTTAAAACTGTTGGTGGCAAGCAGCGATAACGATCAGTATCGCTCCCGTAATGCATTAATCCGTCGCCACATTGAGAAAATGGATGCCAGTTTGCACGTCGGAACGAAGGAGTTTGATATTGCAAAGGTTTCCGAGGTGGATTCTGTTGATGATTTACTCATTGATAATGCTGCTCGTTATCTGCTGAAAGACTGGAAAGGGGTTGGTGAACTGGTTGATGGTGTTGAGGTTGCACTGGAATATACGCCAGAACGAGGGATCGCGCTGCTTAAGCAGAATCCGGAGTTGTACTGGCAGATCCTTGCAGAAGCAGTCAGCATCGCCCAGGGTAAAGAGCAGCAGAAGCAGGATACGATAAAAAAGCCATAGCCGCCCAGCGGTGGTTATCGGAGTTCGGGGGAGAAAAGGGTGAAAAGGCAAGATGGAAGCGAGAAAAACTCAGGTTGCCACCGATACCGGAACCAGAAATAGACCCGGTGCTTAAGGAATTGTTGTACGCCTATTCGGTAATATCCCGTGCCCGACGTTATGCTGGAATGACTGGGGTGCCTTTGCCTTTATCTCTGACAGAGATAAATGAATATTTAGCCACTCATCCGGTATTGATTGAGCGCGATGAATTTGAAGCAGTGATCTTTGCACTGGATGACCAGTATTTTCAGGAGCAGTGTGTGTAGTTGTTAATTACGTACACTCTGTTACAGAGATGTGATGGTGTCTTTAATTAAATCGATGATGCTCCTGGAGAAAAGCATTGCGTGGCCTCGTAATCGCTATATCTACTATTATGTCGCCTGAAACCCACTTCGGTGGGTTTTTTGTTGTCAGGAGTTTTAATGAATGGCAGAGCAAACCTCGCGTCTCGCAATAATTATTGATAGCACTGGAGCGAAAAATAATGCTGACAATCTGGCCTCCTCATTAGTCAAAATGACGCAGGCTGGGGAAACTGCTGCAAATAGCGCAGGGAAAGTGACTAAGGCAACAGAAGATGAGAAGAACGCGCTCGCAAAATTAAAAGCAGCTATTGATCCAGTTGGTGCCGCAATTGATACTGTCGGTCGACGCTATTCTGAATTAAAGAAATTTTTCGATAAAGGGCTTATTGATAAAGAAGAATATGAATTTCTTGTCCGTAAACTTAATGAAACCACAGAGGAATTGAGCGGGGTTGCGCAAGCGCAGAGAGAAGCCGAGAGGGCCGGAAAACTTGCTGCCGCCCAGCAGGAAGCGCAGGCTCAGGTCTTTCAAAGAATGCTGGACAAGATCGACCCTCTGGCTGCGGCGCTAAGAAATCTTGAACAACAGCAGGATGAACTTAATGCTGCGTTTGCATCCGGGAAAATAAATGGTTCTCAGTTTGAGAATTATAGCCGAAAAATACAGGAAACACGGCGAGAGCTTACCGGAGAGGCTCAGGCAGAGCGAGAAGCAGCAAAAGCACATGATGAACAGGTTGCTGCTTTGCAACGTCTGATTGCTCAACTTGATCCTGTCGGAACTGCTTTTAATCGTCTGGTAGAACAACAGAAACAGCTCAATGAAGCAAAAGCTAAGGGGATGCTTTCTCCTGAAATGTATGAGGAGCTTTCTGGAAAACTTCGTGCTATGCGGAGTGAGCTTGAGGTTACTCAATCGCAATTAAGCAAAACCGGAATGTCGGCAAAACAAACGGCTTTTGCTATGCGCATGTTGCCTGCACAAATGACGGATATTGTTGTTGGGTTGTCCACTGGTCAGTCGCCATTTATGGTGTTAATGCAGCAGGGCGGCCAGCTAAAAGATATGTTCGGTGGGATTGGCCCGGCGATCAAAGGTGTAGGTTCTTATGTGCTGGGATTAATTAATCCTTTTACCCTGGCCGCAGCAGCCGTTGGCGTCTTAGGGCTGGCTTACTATAAAGGCTCTCAGGAGCAGGACGAATTTAATAAATCTCTTATTCTTACCGGAAATCAGTTGGGGACAACCAGCGGGCAATTGGCCGATATAGCTCAACGTGCCGGGAATGCGGCTGATTCGACAACTGGCGCTGCGGCGGCAGTATTAAACCAGCTTGTGCGTTCGGGAAAGGTAGCGAGCAGTTCGCTGGAGCAAGTGACGACAGCGATAGTAAAAACGAGCGAAGTAACAGGAATATCAACCGAACAACTGGTTAATGACTTCAATGAAATTGCAAAGGATCCTGTCAGTGCTATATCAAAACTTAATGATCAGTACCATTTTCTGACACTTGCGACTTATAACCAGATTAAGGCGCTACAGGATGAAGGGAACCAGCAGGAGGCCGCCCGCATTGCGACAGAAGCATACTCATCCTCAATGATCCAGCGCACCAACCAGATTAAAGAAAATCTTGGTTATCTTGAGACTGCATGGAAAGCTGTCGCAGACTCCGCAAAATGGGCATGGGATTCCATGCTGGATATTGGCCGTGAGGCCTCTCTTGATCAAAAAATCTCAGATGTTCTCCGTCAAATTGATGAAATAGAAAAAAATACCCGACCCGGAGTTTTCGGGTTAGGTGGCATTGGAGATGGCGGAGCTCAAAATAAAAAGCTGGCACGATTAAAGCAGCAATTGGGCGTACTTCAAGCAGAAAAAATTGCTCAGGACGTACTAAATTCATCAATAAACGATTACAACAAGCGACAACAGGAAGGAATTGAACTCAGACAGAGAGCAGATGCTTTTTCAAAACAATATCAGACCCGGGAGCAGCAGAGAGCTAGTGAACTTGCAAAACTGGAAAAGCTAAAGAATCAGTATTCAAAGGAAGAATATAATAATCTTATCGCTCAAATAAATGAGCGTTATAAAGATCCAAAGCAACCAAAGGCGAAAGGTTATTCGGATGATGCTGCCCAACGAATGATTGATCATCTGAATCAACAGAATGCGTTACTAAGTTCACAAGCTGAATTGACCGTTAAATTAAGTTCCTCTGAACAGGAACTGGTTAAGTGGCGTCAGCAGATTGCCGACCTGGAGTCACGACCGTCATCGAAATTAACCCAGGATCAGAAATCGCTTCTCTTACACCGGGAAGAAATAACCGCGTTGATGGAGAAAAATGTTGCGATTGAAAAAAATAACAGGCTAATCAAAGAATCCGCCGAAATAGCCGCATGGCGTGATTCATTGCAGGCTTCGATTGATAATCGTCAGCAGGGGTATGATATTCAGATTGCTGGTTATGGGGTTGGCGATAAAAATCAGCAACGCCAGCAGGAATTACTGCGGATTGAACGTGAATATAACAATCAGCGTCTGCAACTTGAACGTGACTATGCAGATAAATCCCGTGGAATGTCAAATCATGTTTTTCAGGAGAAAATGCAGGCTCTGAATGATGCTCTGGAGCGAGAAAAAGAAATTGTCAGCCAGAAAAACGAGCAGCTCGATATTCAGGCAGGAGACTGGATTAGTGGTGCCTCCCAGGGATTCAATAACTGGCTGGATGACACTAAGGATATCGGTGCGCAAATAAAATCAACCACGACTCAGATGTTTGATGGGATGACCGATGCGCTAGGTGATTTTGTCACGACAGGCAAGGCAAATTTTCGTTCTTTCGCTACTTCCGTGATTTCAGATCTTAGTCGAATTGCATTAAAGGCTTCAATTACTGGGATTTTCGACAGCATTAGTAACAGTTCTTCTGGGGGTATTTTAGGAACTATCGGGAGTGCTATTAGTAAATTTATTCCGAATGCAAAGGGCGGTGTTTATGAGTCTCCGTCATTGAGTACATATTCGAACGGTATTTATGACTCCCCGCAATTTTTTGCTTTTGCAAAAGGAGCTGGTGTTTTTGGTGAGGCTGGACCGGAAGCTATTATGCCATTAACGCGAACTTCCGATGGTTCTCTTGGTGTCAGAGCTATTAATAGTAAAAGTGGTAATGGAGGCAGAGATATTACTTATGCCCCTGTATACCAAATCACTATTCAAAATGACGGCCAGAATGGAGAGATTGGTCCTCAGGCAATAAAAGCACTTATGGGGATGGTTGATCAGCGGGTGCAGGGCGCTCTGTTAAATATGCGACGTGATGGAGGAATGTTAAGTGGCTAATACGGAAGAATTTTACTGGTTACCAGAGGATGGAATGAAAACAGAAAATAAGCCATCGATAAAAACTGTAAGATTTGGCGATGGTTATGAACAACGAAGCCCAAACGGACTTAATCATTCTCTGCGTGTTTTTACCTGTGATTTCAGGGTTGAGGCGAATGAACGTAATTCATTTGAACTGTTTCTGGCTCGGCATGGAGGCTATAAATCTTTTTTTTGGCGCCCGCCGGGTATTAACAGAAAAATCAGAGTGGTGTGTCGAACGTGGTCAGCGACAGAACATATCACCTATACCGATTTTTCGTGTCAGTTTGACGAAGTGGTGATCTGATGCAGGACATACGACAGGAAACACATCATGAGACGACACGCCTTACTCAGTCAGCCCAGGTGGTGCTCTGGGAAATCGATCTGACAGAGGTCGGTGGTGAACGTTATTTTTTCTGTAATGAGCAGAACGAAAAAGGTGAGCCGGTCACCTGGCAGGGGCGGCAGTATCAGGCGTATCCCATTCAGGGGAGTGGTTTTGAACTGAATGGCAAAGGCACCAGTACGCGCCCCACGCTGACGGTTTCTAACCTGTACGGCATGGTCACCGGGATGGCGGAAGATCTGCAGAGTCTGGTCGGCGGAACGGTGGTCAGGCGTAAGGTTTACGCCCGTTTTCTGGATGCGGTGAACTTCGTCAACGGAAACAGCGACGCCGATCCGGAGCAGGAGGTGATCAGCCGCTGGCGCATCGAGCAGTGCAGCGAACTGAGCGCGGTCAGTGCCTCTTTTGTACTGTCCACACCAACTGAAACGGATGGTGCCGTTTTTCCGGGGCGCATCATGCTGGCTAATACCTGCACCTGGACCTATCGCGGTGATGAGTGCGGTTATAACGGTCCGGCTGTCGCTGATGAATATGACCAGCCTACATCCGATATCACGAAGGATAAATGCAGCAAATGCCTGAGTGGCTGTAAGTTTCGCAATAACGTCGGCAACTTTGGCGGCTTCCTTTCCATTAACAAACTTTCGCAGTAATCCCATGACACAGACAGAATCAGCGATTCTGGCGCACGCCCGGCGATGTGCGCCAGCGGAGTCGTGCGGCTTCGTGGTGAGAACGCCGGAAGGGGAAAGATATTTTCCCTGCGTGAATATCTCCGGTGAGCCGGAGGCGTATTTCCGGATGTCGCCGGAGGACTGGCTGCGGGCAGAGATGCAGGGTGAGATTGTGGCGCTGGTCCACAGCCACCCCGGTGGTCTGCCCTGGCTGAGTGAGGCTGACAGGCGGCTGCAGGTGCAGAGCGATTTGCCTTGGTGGCTGGTCTGCCGGGGTGAGATTCATAAATTCCGCTGTGTGCCGCATCTTACCGGGCGGCGCTTTGAGCACGGGGCGACGGACTGTTACACGCTGTTCCGGGATGCTTATCATCTGGCGGGGATTGAGATGCCGGACTTTCATCGTGAGGATGACTGGTGGTGTAACGGCCAGAATCTCTATCTGGATAATCTGGAGGCCACAGGGCTGTATCAGGTGCCGTTGTCAGCGGCGCAGCCGGGCGATGTGCTGCTGTGCTGTTTTGGTTCATCGGTGCCGAATCATGCCGCCATTTACTGCGGCGACGGTGAGCTGTTGCACCATATTCCTGAACAACTGAGCAAACGAGAGAGGTATACCGACAAATGGCAGCGACGCACACACTCCCTCTGGCGTCACCGGGCATGGCACGCATCTGCCTTTACGGGGATTTACAACGATTTGGCCGTCGCATCGACCTTCGTGTAAAAACGGGGGCTGAAGCCATCCGGGCGTTGTCCACACAGCTCCCGGCGTTTCGTCAGAAACTGAATGAGGGCTGGTATCAGGTGCGCATTGCCGGGCGTGATGCAGGCGAAAATGAATTATCTGCCCGTCTTAATGAGTCGCTGGCAAATGGTGCCGTGATCCACATTGTGCCGCGTCTGGCGGGAGCTAAAAGTGGCGGTGTTTTTCAGGCAGTGCTGGGTGCGGCGCTGATTGCGGTGGCATGGTGGAACCCTGTGGGCTGGCTGGGTGCCGCGGCTGTATCGGGCATGTATGCGGCAGGGGCCAGTATGATCCTGGGTGGTGTGGCCCAGATGCTGGCACCGAAAGCCCGGACGCCCACAGCGACCAGCACGGATAACGGTAAGCAGAACACCTATTTCTCATCACTGGATAACATGGTTGCCCAGGGCAATGTTCTGCCTGTTCTGTACGGTGAAATGCGCGTGGGGTCTCGTGTGGTTTCTCAGGAGATCAGCACGGCAGATGAAGGGGACGGTGGTCAGGTTGTGGTGATTGGCCGCTGATGCAAAATATTTCATGTGAAACCGCCTCCGGGCGGTTTTGTCGTTTATGGAGCATGACGAATGGGCAAAGGAAGCAGTAAGGGGCATACCCCGCGCGAAGCGAAGGACAACCTGAAGTCCACGCAACTGCTGAGTGTGATTGATGCCATCAGCGAAGGGCCGATTGAAGGTCCGGTGGATGGATTAAAAAGCGTGCTGCTGAACAGTACGCCGGTGCTGGACAGTGAGGGGAATACCAATATCTCCGGCGTCACGGTAGTGTTCCGGGCAGGCGAGCAGGAGCAGTCACCGCCGGAGGGATTTGAATCCTCCGGTTCCGAGACGGTGCTGGGTACGGAAGTGAAATATGACACGCCGATCACCCGCACCATTACGTCGGCAAACATCGACCGTCTGCGCTTTACCTTCGGTGTACAGGCACTGGTGGAAACCACCTCAAAGGGTGACAGGAATCCGTCGGAAGTCCGTCTGCTGGTTCAGATACAGCGTAACGGTGGCTGGGTGACGGAAAAAGACATCACCATTAAGGGCAAAACCACCTCGCAGTATCTGGCCTCGGTGGTGGTGGGTAACCTGCCGCCGCGCCCGTTTAATATCCGGATGCGCAGGATGACGCCGGACAGCACCACAGACCAGCTGCAGAACAAAACGCTCTGGTCGTCATACACCGAAATCATCGATGTGAAACAGTGCTACCCGAACACGGCACTGGTCGGCGTGCAGGTGGACTCGGAACAGTTCGGCAGTCAGCAGGTGAGCCGTAATTATCATCTTCGCGGGCGCATTCTGCAGGTGCCGTCGAACTATAACCCGCAGACGCGGCAATACAGCGGTATCTGGGACGGAACGTTTAAGCCAGCATACAGCAACAACATGGCCTGGTGTCTGTGGGATATGCTGACCCATCCGCGCTACGGCATGGGGAAGCGTCTCGGTGCGGCGGATGTGGACAAATGGGCGCTGTATGTCATCGGCCAGAATTGCGACCAGTCGGTGCCGGACGGCTTTGGCGGCACGGAGCCGCGCATCACCTGTAATGCGTACCTGACCACACAGCGCAAGGCGTGGGATGTGCTCAGTGATTTCTGCTCGGCGATGCGCTGTATGCCAGTATGGAACGGGCAGACGCTGACGTTCGTGCAGGACCGACCGTCGGATAAGGTGTGGACCTATAACCGCAGTAATGTGGTGATGCCGGATGATGGCGCACCGTTCCGCTACAGCTTCAGCGCCCTGAAAGACCGCCATAATGCCGTTGAGGTGAACTGGATTGACCCGAACAACGGCTGGGAGACGGCGACAGAGCTTGTGGAGGATACGCAGGCCATTGCCCGTTACGGTCGTAACGTCACGAAGATGGATGCTTTTGGCTGTACCAGCCGGGGGCAGGCACACCGCGCCGGGCTGTGGCTGATTAAAACAGAACTGCTGGAAACGCAGACCGTGGACTTCAGCGTGGGGGCGGAAGGGCTTCGCCATGTACCGGGCGATGTCATTGAAATCTGCGATGATGACTATGCCGGTATCAGCACCGGTGGTCGCGTGCTGGCGGTGAACAGCCAGACCCGGACGCTGACGCTCGACCGTGAAATCACGCTGCCATCCTCCGGTACCACGCTGATAAGCCTGGTTGACGGAAGCGGCAATCCGGTCAGCGTGGAGGTCCAGTCCGTCACCGACGGCGTGAAGGTAAAAGTGAGCCGTGTTCCTGACGGCGTTGCCGGATACAGCGTGTGGGGGCTGAAGTTGCCGACGTTGCGCCAGCGCCTGTTCCGCTGTGTGAGTATCCGTGAGAACGACGATGGCACGTATGCCATCACCGCCGTGCAGCATGTACCGGAGAAAGAAGCCATCGTGGATAACGGGGCGCACTTTGACGGTGACCAGAGCGGCACGGTGAATGGTGTCACGCCGCCAGCGGTGCAGCACCTGACTGCCGAAGTCACCGCAGACAGCGGGGAATATCAGGTACTGGCGCGATGGGACACGCCGAAGGTGGTGAAGGGGGTGAGCTTTATGCTTCGCCTGACCGTGGCAGCGGATGACGGCAGTGAGCGGCTTGTCAGCACAGCCCGGACGACGGAAACCACATACCGCTTCAGGCAACTGGCGCTGGGGAACTACAGGCTGACAGTCCGGGCAGTAAATGCCTGGGGGCAGCAGGGGGATCCGGCGTCGGTATCGTTCCGGATTGCCGCACCGGCAGCGCCTGTCACTATTGAACTGATACCGGGGTATTTTCAGATAACGGCGGTCCCGAAACTGGCTGTATATGACCCGACGGTGCAGTTTGAGTTCTGGTTCTCGGAAAAGCAGATTATTGATATCAGGCAGGTTGAAACCAGCGCGCGTTATCTTGGTACGGCGCTGTACTGGATAGCCGCCAGTAGCAATATTAAGCCGGGTTATGATTATTACTTTTATATCCGCAGCGTGAACACCGTTGGTAAATCGACATTCGTGGAGGCCGTCGGTCGGGCGAGCGATGATGCGGAAGGTTATCTGAATTTTTATAAAGGGTTGATCAATAAAACGCATCTCGGCAAGGAGCTACTGGAAAACTTTGAGCTGACGGAAGATAACGCCAGCAAACTGGAGGAGTTTTCGAAAGAGTGGAAAGACGCCAACGATAAATGGAATGCCATGTGGGGCGTCAAAATTGAGCAGACCGAAGACGGCAGGCATTATGTCGCGGGGCTTGGCCTCAGCATGGAGGATACGGAGGAAGGCAAACTGAGCCAGTTCCTGGTTGCCGCTAACCGTATCGCGTTTATTGACCCGGCAAACGGGAATGAAACGCCGATGTTTGTGGCGCAGGGCAACCAGATATTCATGAACGAAGTGTTCCTGAAGTATCTGACGGCTCCCACCATTACCAGCGGCGGCAATCCGCCGGTATTTTCCCTGACACCGGACGGGCGGCTGACGGCGAAAAATGCCGATATCAGCGGTAACGTGAATGCGAACTCCGGGACGCTCAATAATGTCACGATTAACCAGAACTGCCGGATTCTGGGAAAACTGTCTGCCAACCAGATTGAAGGTGATATTGTCAAAACGGTGGGAAAAGCCTTTCCGAGAAATGGCAGTTATGCCAGCGGTACAATAACGGTCACTGTGTACGATGACCAGGCTTTTGACCGTCAGATAGTAATCCCACCCGTTCTGTTTCGCGGTGGTAAGCATGAAAACTTCAACAGCAACAACCAACAGTCATACTGGTATTCAACCTGTAAGCTGCAGGTACTGAAGAACGGACAGGAAATCTTTCAGCAACCCGCGACGGATGTCAGCAGGGTATTTTCATCCGTCATTGATATGCCTGCCGGACACGGTCATGTCACCCTGACTTTCAATGTTTCTTCATATGGTGCTAATAACTGGACGCCAACGACCAGTATCAGCGACCTTCTTGTTGTCGTGATGAAGAAATCAACAGCCGGTATCAGTATCAGTTGAATTTTATAACCCAAATACGGGCGCCAGAAATGGCGCCTTTTTTATTGCAGAAAAGCGAGAGGTAATTATGCGTAAATTATGTGCTGTT
>OBUN01000298.1_pt1 | contig 15945 bp, 5 predicted proteins | sample 1475851 | NCBI WGS metagenome assembly OBUN01 (sample SAMEA2579932, study PRJEB22360) | human gut metagenome | reverse complement strand
AATAAACTAATAACACTTATGTTTAAAACGAATCTTTGTAATCACCGTGGAACAACGAATTGAATTCAAATTCTGTTCCACTAAATTTAAAATGTATAATTATTCTTTTTTATCTTGTAATGCATTTTTATTATTTTTTAAGTCATCTTCAGTAACAACTCTTAAATTGTTATTGACAGTTGCGCCGCCTTCAGCATCAAATTTTCCTTCTTCAATATCATCTTGTGTCTGATCATTTTTGCCAATAATTTTAGACTTTTCTTCTTCTAAAAATTCTTTAGGATTACTTTTGATACGTTCAACATAGTCTTTAGGGTTCTTCTTAACTTCTTGAATTGTTTCATTAGCTTTATTACCTATTTGAGTTGCTAAATCTTTAGCGCTAGATTTATATGATTCAGGATTTTCTTTATATTTATTATATTCTTGTTTAAGTTTATCTCGACTTTCTTTACGTGATAATGCTACAGCAGAAATTGCACCACCAATGCCTAATGCAATTTTAAATAAATTAGTACTTTTTCCCATTTTACATCTCTCCTTTGTTAGTTCTTAAGATTATCAAAATCTATTTGTGTTAACAAACGGTAACTACCCAAATCTAAATTATGATCTAGTTCTAGTTGAGCAATCTTTATGCGTTTCAATTCTAATACCTCATTTTCGATACTATGAAACATTCTTTTAACTTGATGATATTTTCCTTCGTAAATAGTGACATGTGATACATAATCATCAACTTTCTTTAAAATTGCAGGCTTTAATTTCCCATCTGATAATTCTATTCCGGATTTAAATTTATCAATATCGAATTGAGTTATTGGGTGTTTTGAATAGACTTCATAAGTCTTTGAAACATGCTTATTGGGATTCATTACTTCATGATTAAACTGTCCATCATTTGTAACAAGGAGTAATCCTTCTGTATCTTTGTCCAAACGTCCGACCGGAAAAATATTTAAATGTGCATATTCAGGTATCAAATCAATAATAGTAGGATGCAACTCATCCTCTGTCGCTGAAATATAACCTTTTGGTTTGTTTAACATGATATACACTTTGTCGATATAACTAACTACTTCATCATTTACCATTATCTCATCAGAATTAGGATTAACATGAAGTTTAGGTAACTTAACTATATTTTGGTTGACTTTAACAGATCCTTTTTTGAGTAACTGTTTAACTTCTGATCGCGTTCCAACACCCATATTAGCTAGAAATTTATCTAATCTCATCGCAACATCTTCACTTTACGTCTTATTTTAGCGGGAATATCACCTAAAAATTCATCAGCTAATTTAGTCTTGATTGTAATACCACCATAAATGATTGCTCCCACAATGACACCAATTGCAACAATAATCAAGTAATTAAATCTATTTGGTTCCAAGAATAATCTTAAAATGAAGAAAATCACCTCAACCCCAATCATCATGATGATTGAAATTAGAATAATCTTAGCTAAATGTATCCAACTGTAACTAAATTTAAAGTTTGCATATTTTTTAAGAATATAGAAATTGCAACAAATTGCAAATAATAAAGCTATTGCTGTACTTAATACAGCGCCAGGTGTGTGTAATAACATAATTAAAGGATAATTGAGAATCAGTTTAATTAAAACAGATCCTAAAATAACAAAAACTGTTAGTTTTTGTTTATCGATACCCTGTAACATTGATGCTGTAACACTTAATAATGAAATTAAAATTGCAACAGGAGCATAATAAAATAATAATCTACTTCCATCGAAATTTGGATCGTGACCGTGAACAACTGGATCAAAACCATAGAATACTGTGAACAAAGGTTGCGCTAATGCCATGATACCAATACTAGCTGGAACAGTAATGAACATTAAAACTCCAATCGAAGTTCTAATTTGTCGATGCATCTCTGCATATCTACCTTCTTCATAGGTTTTAGTTATAAATGGTATTAAACTGACAGCAAATCCAGCACTTAATGATGTTGGAATCATTACTATTTTGTTTGTAGACATGTTTAACATGTTAAAGAATATATCTTGCAAACCAGGTTTGACACCTACAAGGTTAAGCGCACCATTATGAGTAAACTGATCGACCAAATTAAATAGTGGAAAATTCAAACTTACTATGACAAACGGTATACTATAAGCAATAATTTCTTTATACATTTTCCCGTATGAAACATTTAGATTCGCTGTATCTGAGTCGACCATTTTTTTAATATTTTTTCTTCTTTTAATCCAGTAATACCATAATGTAAGTATTCCTGCGATTGCACCTATTGCAGCTGCAAACGTTGCAATACCATTTGCCTGAAGAACTGTACCTCCAAATACATTGAGCGTTAAATAACTACCTACTAAAATAAATACAATTCTTGCAATTTGCTCTGTAACTTCTGACACTGCAGTAGGTCCCATCGATTTGTATCCTTGAAATATTCCTCTCCAAGTTGCGAGAACTGGAATAAATATAACTACCATACTTATTATTCTAATAATCCAAGTGATATCAGCTACTGTCCATCCACTATTACCATGAGTATTACGTGATAAGGTTAGTTCAGCTATGTATGGTGCTAATAAATATAAAACTAGGAAACCTACAATTCCTGTAATACTCATGACTACAAAACTTGATTTATAAAACTTCTGACTGACCTTATATGCACCCAGTGCATTATATTTAGCAACATATTTTGACGCGGCAAGCGGAACACCAGCTGTTGCTATAGCTATAGCTATATTGTATGGTGCATAAGCATAAGTAAAAGGTGCCATGTTGGCTTGTCCACCTATTAAAGCAGTAAACGGAATAATAAATAAGACACCTAATACTTTTGTAATTAAAATACTTATTGTAATTAAAAAGGTTCCACGAACCATTTCTTTACTTTCACTCATAACCTATCTTCCTATCTTAATAATTATTAATGCTTGTCAGTTCTATTTTTACTGTTAAACTCATTATCTTGCATTACTTTAAAATATATCACAAAATAATAGTTGTTTGTCCTATAAAGATAACTTTAATTAAAATCAATATGGACTTTAATAGACTCTCAACTTCAATTTTAATATTATTTGCCAAGTTTTATATTATAATTATTATCTTAAGCTTTGTCATCCTATTCCATTTACAATAATTAAGATAAAAAGGTATGGAGGTTATCATCATGTATCAAACAATTGTTATCGGAGGTGGCCCAAGTGGGGCTATGGCTGCGGTTGCTGCAAGTGAAAAAAATAAATCAGTTTTATTAATCGAAAAGAAAAAAGGTCTTGGACGGAAACTAAAAATCTCAGGTGGTGGTCGTTGCAACGTAACTAATAGACTTCCATATGATGAAATCATAAAAAATATTCCGGGTAATGGTAAATTCCTATATAGCCCTTTTTCAGTTTTTGATAATCTTTCTATTATAAATTTTTTTGAAACCCGTGGAGTCAAACTTAAAGAAGAAGATCATGGTAGAATGTTTCCAGTTTCAAATAAATCTCAAGATGTTGTTGATGTGCTTATTAACCAACTCAAAGAAAATCATGTTGAGGTTAAGGAAGAAACACCAGTTGTCAGTGTTTCGTATGACCATAATTTTAAAGTTAAAACACAAATAGGTGAATTTGAAAGTCACAGTTTAATTATTGCTACAGGCGGTACATCAGTTCCTCAAACCGGTTCTACTGGAGATGGTTACAAATTTGCAAAATCTCTAGGTCATTCTATAACAGAATTATTCCCTACTGAAGTGCCTATCACTTCATCAGAAACTTTTATCAAATCAAATCGCTTAAAAGGGTTAAGTTTAAAAGATGTTAATTTATCGGTCTTAAAGAAAAATGGTAAAAAAAGAGTAAGTCATCAAATGGATATGATATTCACACATTTTGGAATTAGTGGTCCTGCTGCTCTTAGATGTAGTCAGTTTGTTTATAAAGAGCAGAAAAATCAAAAAAAGAAAAATATCCATATGCAATTAGATGTTTTTCCTGAACTAAACGTAGATCAACTATCTCAAAAAGTGAGAAAAATACTTAATGCAGAACCAGATAAATATATTAAAAATAGCTTGCGAGGATTAATAGAAGAGCGGTATTTATTGTTTATTCTCGAACAATCTGGTATTAATGATGAAATGACTGCACATCATTTATCAAATCAACAGTTTCAAACTTTTATTAATCTTCTAAAGACTTTTACCTTTACAGTAGATGGCACACTTCCATTAGACAAAGCTTTTGTGACAGGCGGCGGTATTTCTTTAAAAGAAATAGAACCAAAAACTATGATGTCTAAATTAGTGCCAGGATTATTTTTATGTGGCGAAGTCCTAGATATTCATGGATACACTGGAGGTTATAATATAACAAGCGCATTAGTTACGGGTCATGTTGCTGGAATATTTGCTGGTGAATTTAAAATAGATCAAAACAAATAATTTTTATTATTAAACTTATCTAGATTGTACATAAACTAATTCATAAATAGTATTTCTTAATATTTCCACAACATAACCACCACTACAATTAATAATTTGTTATTAGAACGTGATAAAGGTATTCAACTCCATTAAATTTATAATTATTATATTTCACATATAGATGGTAAATATTAATAACTACCTTAAATGAACTGATTTAGTATTGAAAAGAATTTACATTTTGCTATTCTTAAAAGACGTATAATAATAGATTAGCGTCGATTTTATATTGAATATCTAAAAATACTCCCTTCAAAGTTTTCATTATATTAATGTCTACTTTGAAGGGAGTTTATCAATTGATATCTCCGGTTTTGTGATTTATAAATTTAGTCATTTACTTTTTTATCTTTTTTCTTTTTACGTGAGGACATGATTGCTAAACCAGATATTAAAGTAACTCCTGCTAATGGTAGTGATTTATCAGCATTTCCTGCCTCTGGTAGAGATTTAATTGTATTATTCTCGGAACTATAACATTGATTAGATTTTTCCGTCATAGATGTTGATGAACGTTGACTACTCAATATTTTATCTTCTCTTATTTGTATTGACTTAAGTTTTTCAATCGTTTCGTTAACTATTTCATCAACTTCTTTATTTGTGGTTACTTTATTAAGTTGACTTAAAGCGTTACTAACAATTTCATTTATCAATGTACGAGCATTTTGTTTCACTCTAGTACTAGCACTTAAATTTGCATTTATCATTTGCTTTACATGGTCTGCTTCTAATTCAATTTCCTTCGATGCTTTAGCTTTTTTACGTACAATTGAGTTTAATTTATCCGCTTCAACTTTAAAGTTTCGGACAATTGTTTCAATTGAAACAAATGTTTCAGCTTCGTCAATCTGTTTATGTGCACGATTGATTAATGCTTTAAGTTTACTTACAAATATTTGTTTTTCTTCGTTAGTCGCTCTAGAAGATATGTCATTAATTTTATCGTCACTATATCCATCAATGTATGCTTTAGCTTCTAATTTTTTATGTGCTTGAATTTCAATCGAGTCTATTAAAGATATACTTTCTTTTAATGCAGCGCTCACTGATTCATTATTTTGAGATTGATGAATATGATTAATAGCTGATTTTAAAGCTTGTTCTAATTCATTGATAGCTGATTGCTTTTCTTCAATAGTAGCTTCTTGACTTTGTTTAAATTTATTTAATTTTTTATCTGCTAGTTCTTGAATTTCTGCTATAGCTTCAGGCTTTTTAATGGCAATGACAGAAATTTTATTAATTTCAGAATTTGCTATTTCTTTAGCTCTATTAACAGCTTCATTTGTTAATGCTTGGTCAATTGAAACATTTGCTTGTGTTAGAGTTGTGTCTAATTGATTTAATGCGATATCTTTTTCTTCTTTAGTCGCTTCTTCATTATCATTAATTAATCCGCGAATAACTTCTGCTTTTTGATGAATTTCATTTCTTGCAGCTGATTTAATTTCAATAACAGGTAGTATTTTAGAAATTTCATCAATACTTTGTTTTTTAATATTTTTAACTTCTTCATTTGTTTGAGCTTTATCTATTGCTTCGGCTATTCTTGCTGCAGTTTTAATTAATTTATCGATAGCCGAGGCTTTTTCTTCAACTGTAGACTCTTTATTATTCTTTATTAAATCACGTTGAGCGTCTAGTTGAATAGTGATTTCATTTAATGCTTGTGGTTTGATAGTTGATATTGGTTTGATTTTATGAATAGCTTCAATCGTTTTGTCTTTAGTATCATAAACTTCTTGATTTTTATTAACATTATTAATTGTAATAAATGAATGATTTACTAATGTATCAACTTGTTTTAAAGCTTCTTCTTTTTCTTCTCTTGTCGCATCACTATTTCCATTAATTCGTTCTCTTTGAATTTCAGCTTGTGCATTGATTTCTTCAAATGCTTGTGGTTTAACTTGTACATCCGCACTGATTGCTTGTAACAATGTTATTGCGTTTGATTTTGTTCCAAGTACTTCGCTATCAGTGTTAGCTTCTCGTATTTTTTCATTTGCATCATCAACAATCGCCTTAACTTTATTCAGTGCAATTTGTCGTTCTTCTTCTGTAGCATATGGCGTATTATTGATAGAGTTGTTTAATTGACTCGCCATACCACTAATTGCTTTTCTGGCAGTTGGCTTTTGAGTTATGTTGATAAATATACTATTTAATTCATTTAATCCAAATAATTCATCTTGCGCAACTTGTATATCTTTTCGGTCTTTTTCAATGGCATTGAATACTAAAGATAATTGTTCTTTTACATGATTAATCGCATCATTACGTTCCTCGTGAGTAACATCTGCAGTATTTTCAAAAGTTTTAATCAATTGTTTAGCAAGTGCATTAAGTACAGAACGTGCTACCGCTTTTGTATCTACACGTGGTAAAATAGTTTTCATTTTTTGGGAAACTTCATTATAAATATCATCAACTTCATTATTTGTGTGCGCAAGACCAATTTGTTTTTTTGCATCTAAAAGTATTTTATTTAACTTACTATTAGCTTCTTGAAGTTCATCTTCAGTTGCATCAGGATAACCATTAATTATAGCTTCTTGAGTATCTGAAACATCATATAATTTTAATATAGCATTTTTCTTTTTATTATATTCTGGTCTGTATTCAGTTATGTTATTCAACCCAGAAGTTTTAGCATTATCTACTTCATTATCTGTATTAGCTTGATTTATAGAATTAATGATTTCTTTAACCTGTTCATCTAAATGTTGTAAAGCATTGTCTTTTTCCTCTTGTGTAGCACTAAATTCTTGCTCTATTTCATCAATTTTGTTTTGTTGCGCTTTAACAATTTCAGCTACTGCATTACGTTTTTTACTAAAATCTGGTCTGAAGTTATTGATTTGATCTAAACTATTTTGCTCAGCATTTTCAACTTGCTGATTAGTTTGAGATTGATTTACATCATTTTTGGCTTTTTCATGAATTTGATTTAACTGATTTAAACCCTCTCTTACTTCATCATGAGTTGCATTTTGTGTTTGATTAATTTCAGTTTTCTTTTTTTCTACTGCGCTTTCAATTTTAGATTTGGCAGTAGGTTTTTTAACTACAAGTGGTTGAATATCTCTAATTGTACCTATACCTTTGTTCTTTTCTACATTCACTTGGTTGGTATCTGGTGCATCCTCAATAGCTTGATTTGTTGTCTCGACAACGTGATTTAAATTGTCACTAGCAACTAATTTTTCTTCAGTCGTTGCTTCATCATTACTATTAATTTGTAGGTTTTTCTGCTCTTTTTCAGCATTTACATCAGCTTTAGCTTTATCTTTAACTGTAGTAGCAGGTAATATATTTTCAATTTCAGCTATTCCGTTTACTACAGTCTTTTCTACATCATCATTGGTTTGACCTTTATCTATTTTAGCTATGGCTTTTTTAAGAACTTCTTGTAGTTTTGCACTTGCTTCCTGTCTTTCTTCAATTGTTGAATTAGGATGAGTTGCAATAGTACTTTGTTGTTGGTTAGCTTTTTCATTTAATCTGTGACGCCCGGTTGCTTTTGTTTGTGGATGTGGTTGAATTTGCTCTATATCTTGAATACTACGTGTTTTCGCATTATCTACATCTTTATTTGACTGTGCTTGATCAATATTTACTTTAGCCTGATTAAGTAATTGGTTTATTTTATTTAATGCTTCAGTTTTTTCTTCATTCGTAGCTTCTTGGTTCTCTTGTATTTCTTGAGTTTGTGAATTAAATGCTTCTTGGATTGCATTTAAAGCATCTCGTTTCTTACTAACTTGTGGTACAATTGCCACGATTTTTGGTCTAGCTTTATCTAAAGCTTGATCAACCTCGTTGTTATGATCTACATTAGCAATTTCATCTGATGTGGAAGTTAGTACATTTTGAAGCAATCTATTAGCTTCAGCTTTTTCTTCTAGTGTTGCATCAGGCGTATTTTCAATAATTTTCTTTTGATTATCAATGAATTGATTTAATTGGTTTTTAACGTTTTGTTTCTTGATAACTTCAACTTGAACAGCGTTAATATTTTGAACAGCTTGATTTTTAATATTATTAACTTCATCAGTAGTGTGCGCTTTTAGGATATTAGCATCTGCTTCTTCTTGAAGACGATCAACTTTATTATTTGCTTCTTCTTTTTCTTCTGCTGTCGCATTTGGTGTTTGATCTATTATAGCGTTTTTATTTTTAGCTTCGCTAGCTAGAGCTGCTAATGCATTAGTTTTGACTGCTGTACTTGGTAATATTTGGCTAATACTCGTGTTACCACTATTTTTAGCATCATTAACTAATTGTGTAGTTGTAGCATTAGTAATATTGTTAATAGCATCAATTTTAGCAACATTAACTCTATCTATAGCGGCTGATTTTTCTTCAGTAGTTGATTTATTATTTGCATTGATAGTATCAATTTGACTTTGCGCATCTTGTTCAATTTCTTGTTTAGCATTACGTTTAATTATAGTCTCAGGATGGACCTCAGAAATTTTAGCAATTCCATTATTTTCCGCAATTTTCACATCATTATTTGAGTGTGCCTGTGATACTTGATTTAACGCTTCATTCTTTACTTCTTCTAATTTGCCAAGTGCTATTTGTTTTTCTTCTAGTGTCGCATCTTGATTTTGATTTATTAAAGTCGTTTGTTCCGCAGCTTTTTTTCTAATTATTTCATTAGCCTTTGGTTTTACAATTACAATAGGTTCAACATTTCTTATTGTTTCTAATATATTATTTTTTTCGTCTGTAACATTTTGATTTGCTAAAGCTGCTTGTATTCTATCATTGACTCCATTTGTTTCTTGATTAAGTCTCTCAAGGGCTTCTTGTTTTTCTTCTGTTGTAGCATTTTGATTCTGGTCTATTGTCGACCTTTGTTGACCTATTGCTTGAGCAATGTCTGCTTTAGCTTGTGTTTTAGTTTGAGTTGACAACACAATACGTTGTAACTTTTGCTTACCATCTTCTAAATTCTCATCCACTAACGCATTTGTATTTGCACCATTAATATTGTTACGTGCTTGTGCCAACGTATCATCTATAGATTGTATTGCCGTATTTTTCTCTTCAGTAGTTGCATCTTGATTGGCTCTTATATCTGATTTTTTACTTTCAGCTAGATTAGTCAAAATATTAATGGCATCTTGTCTTTTATGTGCATTTGCATTAATCAATTTAATTGCAGTGATAGCTTGTGCTTTTACGTTATCAACTTGATTATCTTGTGTACTTTCATGAATTTTTTGAATTTGTTCATTTAATTTTTGGGTCACTAATTGCTTTGCAGCCTCTTTTTCATCATCAGTAGCATTACCATCATTACCTATTAACGTCTTTTGATTATTAGCTTCTTGAGTCAAACTATTTATAGCAGTCGGTTTTTTGATCACATTGGGTTGTACACTCTTGATTGTAGCAATACTATTTGTTTTAGATTCATTTACTTCTTGAGTACTATGTGCATTATTAATATTTTGTATTGCTTGTGCTAATCCAGCATTGACTCTATTTGTTGCCTCTTGCTTTTCTTCTTCGGTTGCATCAGGCGTGTTATTAATTTGGATTAATTGTTCTTGAGCTTTGTCATTTATTTCTTGCTTAGCATTTGTTTTAGTTTGAGTTGATGGTTGAATATTGTTTATTTTTTCTAACCCATTGGTTTTAGCACCATTGACTTCCCTTTCAGTATCACTATTTGTAATATTAGATTTGGCTTCAATTTTCGCTTTTTCAACCAGCTTTCTAGCCTCTGCTTTTTCTTCATCTGTTGCATCGTTGTTACCATTGATGATTGTAACTTGTTGCTCAGCTTTTTTATCAATAGCCGTTTTTGCATCTGTTTTAATTGTTGTTGCTGGTATTATGGTAGCAATCTCATTCATGCCGTTATCTTTAGCATTATCAACTTGATTATTAGTTTGCGCTTGATTGATATTTGTTATAGTTTTATTTTTACTAATCTCAAGAAGTCGTTTGGCTTCATCTTTTTCTTCATTAGTTGCATCTTTGTTATTATTAATTAACTCTGTTTGTGAAATAAATTTAGTTTGTAACTCTTGGAGCGCATCAGATTTTCTAGTTGGATTAGCATGAATCGTTTCTAATTCTTGAAGTCCAATATTTTTGTGCTGTTCAACTTCATTGTCACGTCTATCTTGATTTATTAGATTCTTAACTTCATCTCTTTTACCATTCAATCTTTGAATTGCATCTTGTTTTTCTTCTTCTGTAGCATTGGGCGTTGCATTGATTTGACGCTTTAAATCCTCAAACTTTGAATCTAATTCCACTCGAGCGGATGGTTTTTTTGCAACATTTGCTTGAATATTAGTTATCGTATCTATAGCCTCAGTTTTTGCATCAGATACTTGTTGGTTTGTTTGCGCTTGATCAACTTTGTTGTATCCTGCATCTTTAGCTATTTTTAATTTATCTAATGCTTTTTGCTTTTCTTCATCTGTTGCATCTGGTGTAGTGTTGATAGTATTACTTTGCTCATTATATTTATTATCGATACTTTGTTTAGCATCAGATTTTTTGTGCGCATCTGGCATAACTAATTCAATTTCATGAATGCCGTTAGATTTAGCTTGTGCGACACCATTGTTACTATGTTCATTTTGAATTGCTGTTCTTGCTTCATTTGATTTTTGATTTGCCAATTGAATAGCCGCTTCTTTTTCCTCAGTTGTAGCAGTTTGATGCGTTTGAATTTGATTAATCTGTTGCGCGAGTTTTTGATCAATATCTTTTTTTGCTTTTGACTTAACAGCGGTTGCTGGTAAAACGTTAGCTATTTCATTTATTCCTGCTACTTTAGCATTTTCAACATCATTATTTGAAGATAAGGAGTTAATATTATCTAATGATTTTTGTTTTGTAGCGATAACTAAATTGTTGGCGACCTCTTTTTCTTCATCTGTAGCATTATCATTATTATTAATAAATTGCGTTTGTTGTGTTGCCTTTTGTTCGATTGCATTTCTTGCAGACTCTTTCTCAACAACTTGTGCATTAATTCGAGATAAAGAAGTTATCGCGTCGTCTTTGATAGTTTTGACACCTTGGGTTGTATGTTCTGCATTTATTTGTGCTTGAACTCTTGCTAATTCAGCACTTACTCTATTTATTGCCTCTTGTTTTTCTTCATTAGTTGCATCAGGCGTGTTTTGAATATGATTAATCTGTTCATTTGCTTTATTCTGTACTGCTTGTCTAGCTTCAGATTTCACAGTAGTTGCTGGTGTTATATTCTCTATTTTATTTATTCCATTAGTTTTCGCTTCATTTACTTGATCTCTAGTACTATTGCGTTGAATATTATCTTTTGCTTCAATCTTAGCTTCTTCAATTTTACGATTCGCTTCTTGAATTTCTTCATCTGTAGCATCATTTATTCTTTGAATTTTTATTTTCTTATCAGCTGCTTTAATATCAATATCATTTTTAGCATTTCTTTTAATTGATGTATCAGGTGTAATTGCATTTATGCTTTGTCTACCATCACTCACAATACCATCAATTTGATTATTCGTTGTAGCATTATCAATCTTACTAATTACATTTTGCTGTGATGCATTAACTAAATTATATGCGACTTCCTTCTCTTCAGTTGTAGCATCATCATTATTTTGTATACTTTGTTTATGTTGTTGAACAATATCATTAATCGTAGTTTTGGCTTCTTGCTTTTTCCTAACATTAACTTGTGTATTTTGAATATTTTGAATTCTACTAGTAAGTGCTGTATCCACATTTTGATTTGTTTGTGCTTGATTTATGTCGTTGAGTGCAGTTTCCTTTGCTTGTGTTAATCTAGTTAACGCATCTTGTTTTTCATCTTGAGTTGCATGAGGTGTTGAATTTAACTCAGCTTCTTTTTCTTGGAACTTTTGATTTACTTGGTCTCTAGCTTGTTGCTTTTTAGTGAAATTAGTCTGTATTTTACTGATATTACTTATACCTATATTTAAGGCGTTGTCGACATTTTGATTAGAAGCAGCCTGTGTAATTTGTTCATCAGCTAAATTTTTAGCATCATTCAAACTTTGAATTGCTTTTTGTTTTTCTTCTATAGTGCCTTCATTGTCAGTATTAATCGTACTCTGCCTTTCATTTGTTTTAGCAATCAATGCTTGTCTGGCTTGAGGTTTTTTTTGAACATTGACATTAGTTTGAGTAATAATTTGTTCTGCATTACTAAGTTCTTGATCAACATCATCATTAGAATTTGCTTGGTTGATATGGGTAATGCCATTGGTAACAGCTTGCGAAACAGCACTGACAGCTTCTTGTTTCTCTTCAGTGGTAGCATCAGGTGTTTGAGCTATTGCTGACTTTTTCTCGTTTCCTTTTTGTTCTAATATTATTTTTGTATTATTTTTCTTAACTGCGTTAGGTTGATCTTGATTAATAGTATTTATGCCATTATTCTTAGCTTCAGAAACTTGCTGAGTTGACTGCGCTTGATTGATAGTTGCTATTGCGGCCTGCTTATGTGCTTCTACTTGATTTAATGCATCCTCCTTTTCTTCAGTTGTTGCCATATTATTTGAATTAATTTGTTGATTTTGTGCAATAGCTTTAGCTTCTACTGCTGCACGTGCATCCTCTTTAATCTTCGTTGCAGGACTAATAGCAGATATGATACCACTTCCAGTTGTTTGTGCTTGATCAACATCTCTATTAGTAGTTGCATTGGTAATATTTTGATTTGCAGTTATGACTGCTTCATTAACTTTACGCTCTGCATCAGCTTTTTCTTCAGTCGTTGCATTATTGTTTGCTTGAATTAAACGTTTTTGTTCATCCGCTTTAGCATTGATAGTTGCTATTGCATTTTGTCTTTTCACTGGAGTTAATGGTACTTGTTGTATCGTATTCGTTCCATTATTTTGTGCTTCAGTGACATCATCATTACCTTGTGCAGTGTTAATATTTTGAATTGCTTCATCTTTTGATCTATTAACAAGTGCGATAGCATCATTTCTCTCGTCTAATGTTGCTTGTGTATTATTGTTGATATCCTTAATTTTTGAATTTGCACTGTTGGTAACTGCCGCTCTAGCTTCTGCTTTTTTAGTTGGATTTGGAACATCTGTAGCTATTAATTTCGTACCATTGTCTCTAGCTTCATTTACAGTGGTATCTGTTTCTGCCTCACCTATTTTGGCGATAGCATCAGATGAATGTGCCTCAACTTGTCTAATCGCTTCATTTTGTTCTTCGGTAGTTGCCTCATGATTGTTACGTATAAGCGTCTTTTGTTGATCTGCTCTGTTATTCACAACTTGTCGTGCATTTGGTTTTGTTACTGGATGTGGAGTATCACTTTCTAGAGTATGTAATCCAGCCTCTTTGACTCTTTCAACACCATCATCTGTAAGTTCATCATCAATGTTATTAGAAATTTCATTTTTATGATTTTCAATTTGATCAACTAATGTATCTTTTTCTTCAGTAGTTAATTCTGTACTATCATATACAGCATCAGTCATTTCTTGAGCTTTATCATTAATTTCTCTCGAAGCACTCACACGATTTATTAGTGTTGTTTGTAATTCGTGTAACAAATCATCAATTTGAGTTTGAGAGTATCTTTGGTTAAAAGGTGTATTGTTTGTTTCTTCATCCAGAACAGTCTGAGCACGTTCTTTCAACTTATTATATTTATTATAAGAAGCAAGTGTATAGTTCGATGGGATGATATCCTTATTGACCTGTTCTGATAAATCGTCTTTATTCATGATGACATTAATACTGAAAGGTGTTTGTTGACCAGTAACAGTATTGTCATTAGTGTTAATGTAATATTCAGAAAATGTCTTATATTTAATTGCTTCATTGAAAGTCACTTCACGTGGCGTTGAGATGTTGACAGGTCTAAGCTTGTATCTAATATTTAGTATTTTATTGGGCAAGAATCTAGCAACATCCTGAGCACTTCTTCCTAAATTTAAACCATTACTACTAAACGTTAAAGTATGATTTTGTCTATCGAAATTAACTGAAAACGGATTTACCGTAGAATTAGGCACATTCCCGTTAACAAATGAAACTTCAGTTGAATTATCAACGTATTCGAAATTTTCTGGTAGTGTTACTTTATAAGTAAGTTCATTTTGACCTATAGCAGCAGCGAAGTTACCATTATTCTCTATACGAGTATTAACTTCAAATTCTTTACCATTCTTTACATTTTTGTTAACTTGTCTTGATTTCACATATAGATGTGAACCAGAATTAACACCAATTGTATCTATAAAAGAATAGTATCTATACCCATCATGTAGCTGTTGAATTCTTTTAAAATCTGAGTGTATTTCGTTCATAGGTAGAAATTGAACTTTTAACCTATGTACGTTATCAGGTAACTTGAATAAACGATATACGCCGCCTCCTTGAATATCAGTTGAAGCAATTTCTTGATTATTTTCTGCATTTCTTAAAACTAATTGAGTTCCACCTTTTCTGTTTTTAGCAGTCATTGTATTAAATGAAAATATTATCTCAGAATTAGGGTTCACTGAAAATTCTTTTTCTATACCGTTGAAACCATCATGATCATTCGGATCATTTCCTTTAATACGTCCTAAGGCTACGACATTATCTATTGCTTGATAATTTTTCGGATCGGCACTATCAAACACGCTTGTACGTTCTAACACACTATTTAATAAACCGACCTTACCACCATTAACCATTGTAAAGCCATTTAGACTATCAACTACCTTTACCTCAGGTCGAGAGCGATTAGTACTTGTCTTAATTCCTAAATCATCAAATGTAATTACAGTGTTAATGCCATTTGGACCTGTATTACTTAAATTTGGATCCGTATTTTGAGTTGTACTTGTCGTGTCATTTCCGTTATTTGTATCTAATGATCTTTTCCCTCTTTTTTTAGGTTTACTTGATGATTCTGTTGTAGCTTTATTTTCTGGAATCGATGAATTTGAATGATTTGAGTTCGTGTGATTTGTTACATCTTCAGATTGGGCTTCAATATGATGTTTAGCCGGCTGATTAACATGTAACCCATCGTCACTCGTATCATTATTTTCATTGATATTGGTATAAGATGCTGTTTGAGCAGATTCAGCTTCTTCAGTATTTATTGCAATCGGTTGAGCGTTATGATTAGGAACATTTTGTGTTTGCTTATTTTCAGTAGATGAAGGTACTGTTTGCCCAGATAATGTATTTGTGGTTTCCTCACTTATAGGATTAGACTGAGATGTGTTTTCTAACCCTCCATCAGATTGAGCTGTAGTGTCATTATTTTGAGAAGGTTCCAGTTCTGATGCTGTTGCTTGCCCCGGATGAGCTAAAAATGCGACTGTAGCTATTAATGCTGAAAAAATACCTATATTAAATTTTCTAATACTAAATTTCTGTTTTCTAAATAGATTCATTAAATTGGCCTCCTAGTTGTAAATTCTTTATGATGTATGTCTAATGAACTTTGAAAAATATTTA
>OBUN01000282.1_pt1 | contig 16674 bp, 14 predicted proteins | sample 1475851 | NCBI WGS metagenome assembly OBUN01 (sample SAMEA2579932, study PRJEB22360) | human gut metagenome | reverse complement strand
TTGTACTTTCACAAAGGCCCCAACCCAACCAAGGAGTTGCCAAAAAACAATAGTAACTTGATGGCTATAGAGCTCAAAATCAGACAATCCACTAAAAAGAACTCCGATAGCTAAAGCGCCTATACCTATCTGTGCAGCTTGTCGGAACATATCCCCTTTCAAACGAACAGATGTAATAACATGACCGACGATAACTGCTAGGAATGATAGCAAGCCAGGAATACCTGTTTCAGCCAATATATTTAAATATAAATTATGGGCATGATACATCAACACATTAGGACCTTGAATGTAATAGTTATACTCTGGATAAACTAAGTAAAATGTATTCCACCCAATACCAAAGATTGGATTTTCTCGTACGATATACATTGTGCTATCCCATAGAGCCCAGCGAAGATCTGATGACGTATCATGACCTTGGAATATAGACCAAAGTCGCGAAGCAACTTCCCCTTCATAGAAGTATAGAATTAACGGTACCACTAACAAGGATAAGAATAGTCTTCGTTCTACGAAAATAGCCCAATACAGAATCATGGCCGCAAAACTAATCCAAATACCACGCGAATAGGTTAATAACATCGTTAAAAATAATACAACACCAATAATCAGCATTGTAACAACTTCACGAGTACGATTCTCTTTCATATAAACAAGAATATAGCTAATACATACACTTAGTACCATCAATAGATAAGCCCCTAACAAGTTAGGATTTTGCAATGTAGACGCCATTCGACGCATCAATTTAGGGAATTGTGCTGCATCTACCCATTCTTTTATATGTATATTAGGAACAAATATATACTGATAGGCCCCAATAATGCATACAAGAACGGCTGTACCTAAAAAGGCACGAAGAAAATAGTTCCACTGTTTAGGTGTTCGGATATAGGTACGAACTAAATAGTACATGCCCCCACCCGCTACAATTTGGTAGAACCAGCTCTGAATAGACCAATCCCAGTTTGGGGACATTAACGACGATATACCTGTCCAGATAACAAAGATCATAACAGTCCAAGATAAATAACCTGTCGGCAAACTCAATGATTTACTAGAAATCAAATCATATAATGCTAGACCTATAGCCAACCAGAGAAGTACATCTCCCACCATTGGCTGAAGTGGCATCGCAATGACAACACCATAGATTAATCGTTCAATATAAAAGGTAAGTCGTTTCTGATTAGGAATGAGTGAGAGTTCCATATTCTCACCTCAATGGCTCATCTCATGGAAAAGCCACTGACGAGCATCTCCTAGAATATATAAAGAACCACATACAGCAATGATATCACCAGTCTTTGTATGTTTATAAGCCAATGCTAATGCAGCCTCAACAGATTCTGCAGTTTGAGCCGTCACCTTAGGTACAGTACGACGAATCACTTCAACCAAGTTTTCAGGTACCTCTGTTCTATCTGTTGGTGCAGGTACAGCGAGGACTGTGTCGCCAGATTTAATTACTTCACGAATAATAGCCTCTTGATCTTTATCTTTAAGGATAGCCATTACCACCGTTTTCGGTGTGTCCTTAAATAATTCATTGTACGTCATGGCAAAAGACTCAGCCCCTGCCGCATTGTGAGCACCGTCAAATATAAAGGTACGATCTAAGCCTCGTTTAACTTCAAAGCGCCCCGCCCACGTAGTGCGGGCAAATCCTTCACGCATCGTTTCTTCACTGATGTTCGTATCCTCTTTCATCAATAAACGTACGGCCATCAATGCACAAGCGAGATTTACAGATTGGTGAATGCCAGCCATCGTCGTAAACAACATAGCAGGTGCAGCATCGTTAGAACTAATCGTAATCATTTGACCACCCGTTACAGCGCTGCGGCTATCAATACCAAAATCTTTATTAAAAACATAAAGCTTGGCATGTCGTTTTTTAGCTACGTCCTCAATGATATTAAGAGGTGTATCTTGTGCAGCTGTCACTACAGGCACCTTAGGTTTAATAATCCCCGCTTTATGGCGTGCAATTTCCTCGACAGTATCACCACAATATGCTTGATGATCTATTGTTACATTAGTAATAACAGATACTTTTGGAGTCACGATATTAGTAGAATCTAGTAAGCCACCTAAACCAACTTCTACTACAGCATAGTCGACACCTTGCTCCTTAAAGAATAAAAATGCGGCAGCTGTTAATATTTCAAATTGTGTTGGCGCTTCTATTCCATTACTAATAATAGTATCTACCGCAATCTTTACGCGACTAATTAATTTTCCAAAGGCTTCCTCTGTTATATTTCCATCATTAATTTGAATACGCTCCGTATAGGATTGAAGGTGAGGCGATGTAAATCGCCCCACCCGTAATCCACTTGTAAACAGTGCGTAGGAAATATATGAGGTAACCGAGCCCTTACCATTTGTACCTGTAACATGAACAATTTTATAGGCCTCTTGTGGATTCCCTAATACATCCATAAGAGCCATAATTCGTTCAAGGCCAGGTTTAATACCAAATGAAGATGCCTGCTCCAAATAGGCTAAGGCCTCTTGATATGTCATATAAACCTCCTATTATAAGGTTTCAAGGAATGCTTCGCGTTCCAATAACGCTTGTTGTTTTTGTTTATATTCTTCTAACTTTTCTTTTTCTTTTGCTACGACAGCTTCAGGAGCTTTTGCTAAGAAGCCTTGGTTAGACAATTTACCTTCCAAACGAGAAATTTCTTTTTCCATTTGGATTTTTTCCTTTGCAATACGCTCTCTTTCTTTTTCACCGTCAATCAAGTCTTTAAGTAAGAGATATACTTCCATACCATTGACAACGGTTACAGTCGCATTTTCTGGTTTTGGATCATCGATACTAAGAATTGTTACTTTCTCAGCCCAAGCCAATGTTACGAAGTAGTCACTATGTTCTGCTACAGTTTTAGCTAATGCTTCATCTGTTGGCGCTACGATAACCTCAGCTTTTTTACCTAAAGGCACATTCATTTCAGCACGCATGTTACGAATACCTTTGATAGCATCCATCATAACTTCCATTTGACGTGCTGCCCCTTCAAGATTATCGAATTTCAATGCTCCAGGCCATTTAGTAACAACGATGCTGTCCCCTTCGTGTGGCAAATGTTGCCAAATATGTTCAGTTACGAACGGCATGAATGGATGTAATAATTCGAGCATATGACGTAAGATTGTTACAAGTAAATATTGAACTGTACGACGATCACGTTCGTTGCTTTCACTATACAAACGAGGTTTCGCTAATTCAATGTACCAATCGCAGTACGTATTCCAAATGAAATCATATACGGAACTTGCCGCTTCACCAAGTTCGAATTTATCGAGATTAGATGTTACGCTTTGTACTGTTTCATTGTATTTTTGAACAATCCATTGGTCTGCTAATGTCAAATCATCTGCTGTTGGAACGAAACTTTCATCATAATTTGTAAGGTTCATCAATACAAATTTTGATGCATTCCAAATCTTATTGGCAAAGTTACGGTTAGCCTCAACACGTTCCATATAGAAACGCATATCGTTACCAGGTGTGTTGCCAGTTACAAGAGTAAAGCGCAATGCATCAGCACCATATTGGTCGATAACTTCAAGCGGATTAATACCATTGCCCAAAGATTTACTCATTTTACGGCCCTGGCTATCGCGAACAAGACCATGAATAAATACATGTTTAAATGGAATTTCATGTTCAAACTCAAGAGCCATAAAGATCATACGAGCAACCCAGAAGAAGATGATATCGTAACCAGTTACAAGCACACTTGTTGGATACCATTGTTTAAGTTCTGGAGTTTGCTTAGGCCAACCCATTGTAGCAAATGGCCATAAACCAGAGCTAAACCATGTATCAAGAACATCTGGATCTTGTGTAACATGACCGTGGCAATGAGGACATTCTGTAATATCTTCACGGCTAACGATCGTTTCACCACAGTCATCACAATACCATGCAGGAATACGATGGCCCCACCACAATTGACGAGAAATAGTCCAATCACGGATATTTTCAAGCCAATTCACATATGTTTTTGTAAAACGTTCAGGAACGAACTCTACTTCGTGGTCTTTAACAACCTTAAGAGCTGGCTCTGCCAATGGTTTCATATCTACGAACCATTGTTTAGATACCATTGGTTCGATGATTGTATTACAACGGGAGCAATGACCTACTGCATGGTCATGATCATCAATTTTTTCAAGTAGGCCTAATTCTTTAAGTTCTGCTAATACTTGTTTACGCGCTTCTTCACGAGGTAAGCCATTAAATTTGCCAGCACCTTCATTCATTGTTGCATCATTGTTCATAACAACGATGGATTCCAAATTATGACGTTGGCCCATTTCAAAGTCATTAGGGTCATGAGCAGGTGTAATTTTTACACAGCCTGTACCGAAGCTAGCATCTACATAGTCATCGGCAATTACAGGAATTTCTCGATTAACAAATGGCAAGATCAATGTTTTACCAATGAGATCTTTATAACGATCATCATCAGGATTTACTGCTACTGCTACGTCACCAAACATTGTTTCTGGACGAGTTGTAGCAACAACAACAAAACGATTATCTTCACCTTTTACAGGATATTTAATATGCCATAAATGGCCATGTTCGTCTTCATGCTCAACTTCAACATCAGATAACGCAGTGGCACAACGAGGACACCAGTTGATGATGCGTTCACCGCGATAGATCAAACCTTTTTCATAAAGGCTTACAAATACTTCGCGCACTGCATGGTAATACCCTTCATCCAAAGTAAATCGCTCACGGTTCCAATCACAGGATGCGCCAAGGCTACGGATTTGTTTTACAATAGTATCACCATATTCTTTTTTCCATTCCCACACGCGCTCTACGAATTTTTCACGGCCCAAATCATAGCGAGATTTTCCTTCTTCTTTAGCAAGCATCTCTTCTACTTTGATTTGTGTAGCAATACCAGCGTGGTCTGTACCTGGCATCCACAATACATTGTAGCCTTGCATGCGTTTGAAACGGATGAGGATATCTTGCAATGTATTATCTAAAGCATGGCCCATGTGCAACATACCAGTTACATTAGGAGGTGGTAATACGATACTAAATGGCTCTTTATTCGTGTCTACTTCTTCGTGAAAGTATCCTTGATTTTCCCAATAAGAATACCATTTGCCTTCTATTTCACCAGGATTATATGTGGTTAAATTTTCGTAGGTTTTCATCGTTCCTCCTAAAAGACTCCTTAGCGCTTCATAATTTTAGCCAATACAAATAGGCTTGTTTCATATAGCAATATCATAGGCAATGCAATCATCGTTTGAGAGAACATATCCGGTGTAGGTGAAATGACAGCACCTATGATAAAGGATATAAGAATAAATATCTTTCGCTTCGTTTTTAAAAAGCGTGATGTAATTAAGTTGAAATATCCCAAAATAATTAAGATCAACGGCAACTCAAAGATAAATCCAAAGGGCAGTACAAAGGATAATACAAAGTCCATATACTGACCAATAGAAAACATCGGCTGTAATTCATCTGTAGCAAAGCCCATAAAGAACTTCACTGCTGCAGGCAATACGAGAAAATAAGAAAATACAATACCTATCCCGAATAGACCAATTGCTACTGGTAAGATCCAGTTAGATAGCTGCTTTTCTCGCACAGTTAGTGCAGGCTTAACAAATAGCCAAATCTGATGCAATATAATGGGAGCGGCTATGACTAAGCCACCTACAACAGACACCTTCATATATGTAAAAAATGCTTCAGTAGGTCTCATATAATAGAGCTTGCCAGCCGGTTTTAGGAGTATTTCCAATAATAAGTCTACATAATAATAAGAAATACAAGTTCCCACAATAACCGCTACAGCTATTATAATCAATCGTTTTCGCAGCTCTGAAAGATGTCCTACAAGGGACAATTCCCTTGCTTCATCCATCATCTTCTGCTCTATAGCCGTATAAACTGGTTCATCTTCCACATCCTCAGAAATGTGTTGAGTTGCCACCTTATATCGTTCTTGCTCAGACTTTTGTTCTGCTTCACGCCTTTTTTGACGAACTACACTATCAAAAGAAGGTTTTTGCATGGGATATTCGAAATCCGATTTTGGTTCGAATGGTTCCATATTATACCTTTCTATCAGCCAGATTTTCTACAGCCATCACAAGAAATTCCTTCCCTGGGAAATCACGCACTGCAGCGAGTGCCGCTAGAGCATCTTTACAATATTTATCAGCTACAGCTAATGTATTATCAATTCCACCTTGAGCAATAACATAATCAATAATGTCTTGCTCATTACCACCATTATTTAAGCCTTTAATCTCTTCAAGCAATTTATCTTTATTACCATCGTTAACGATGCTTAATAACGGATACGTCAATAGTCCCTCTCGAAGATCATTCCCTACAGGCTTTCCTGTTGTTTCCGCTGTTTCACGATAATCCATAATATCGTCTGTAATTTGGAATACCATGCCTAATGCATGACCATATTTTTTCAACTCTATGATTTCATCCTCTTGCCAATCTCCTAAGAGACCACCAAGCTCCATACAGCCTTCCATAAAGTCTGCTGTTTTCTTTTGCGTCTTTGTCATATAACGCTCTATGCCTTGATCGATGCGATATACATCTTCCATTTGCATGAACTCACCTTCTACGAGGCATGTAATAATATGAGAGAATACTTGAAGATACTTCATATTCGTCATTTCAGATACGATTTTAAATGCTTTAGCAAATAAATAATCACCACTAAGGATAGCTACCTTATTACCTTTATGCATATGAATTGTATCCTCCCCACGGCGAATTTCAGCTTGATCTAAAACATCGTCATGGATAAGTGTTGCTAAATGAAGCATTTCAACAGCCTCAGCAATTTTAATGCGTTGACGCTCTATAGATGTACCTGCATTAGCAATCAATAGACACAATTGAGCGCGCAAACGCTTACCACCTGCTGCTGATAACGGTCGAATCAGTGCATTGAAGTCCTCTGCACCGGTATTAAAAGATGATGCAAGAGACTCTTCGACACGCTCTAAATCTAGAGCAATGCGTTCCATAATCTCTAATTCGTTCGTTTGACTCATGCTTCATCTCCTACCAAAATTTTATTGATTCGTTGTTGTAAAAGCTCACGTCCAGTATGCTTTAAAGAGCTGTACAAAATCGGCGGGGTAGCCGTTGGATATAGCTCTTTAATAATAAACAAGTTTGCAGACTTTTCTTTAGCCGTCAATTTATCGGCCTTGGTCACTACAATTTGTAATGGCACACCGGCTTCGACGAGCCAATCAAAGGCCACCTTATCAATGGCCATTTCAGGATGGCGACCATCGATAAGTAAACACAACAACATCAATCGTTCAGAATGTAAAATATAATCGGCAATAAAGGAAGACCACAGATTGCGGTTTCCTTTATTTGTCTTTGCAAAACCATAACCAGGAAGGTCAACGAGAAACCAGTTATATCTGCGTTCCTCGGTTTCAGAAATATCCTCTTTTGATTCAATATCAAAGTAGCTTATCGTCTTAGTCTTACCTGGCTGACCACTAACGAGGGCTAACCCACGATAGTTACATAAAGAATTAATCAACGAAGACTTGCCCACATTAGAGCGTCCAAGGAAGGCGATTTCTACGGTATCCCCTTCAGGATATTGATCCGCCTTCACACAGGAAGTATTATATTTTGCAGCTATAATACGAGGCCCCTTTGGTTCTTTTCGTGTATATTGTGGTTTTGGGCCCATTGGTTTAGTGGATTTTTTCTTCTTTTGCATTACACAAGTGCCTTTGCTAATACTTCATCCATTGTCTTAACTGGCGTAATGATGAGGCCTTCTTTCACAATGTCAGGTAATTCTGCAATATCCTTTTCATTGCCTTTTGGAATCAATACCTCTTTTATACCATGGGACAAGGCTGCTAATAATTTTTCTTTTAAGCCGCCTATTGGTAATACACGGCCACGTAATGTGATTTCACCAGTCATGGCAATATCAGAACGAACCTTGCGGTTAGTCAAAATAGATACCATAGCTAATGTCATTGTAATACCTGCAGAAGGACCATCTTTAGGGGTTGCCCCTTCTGGCAAGTGAACGTGAATATCAAGCTTTTTATAAAAATCTTCTTCAATCTTTAAGGCTTTTGCATTATGGCGAATATAACTCATAGCCGCTTGACCAGACTCTTGCATAACCTTGCCGAGACTACCAGTTAAAGCCAATTTGCCGGTACCATTCATAGTTGTAGCTTCACATGGTAATACTACACCACCAACAGATGTCCAAGCTAATCCATTTACATAGCCAACTTGTGCCTTCTTTTCTCGCTCTTGGTCAACAAAGATTGGTGCACCTAAGAATTCGTGAAGATTCTTAGTAGTGACTTTTGGTGCGTCTCCGCCTTCTTCAACTACTTTGAAAGCAATCTTACGGCAAATCTTAGCAATTGTTTTCTCTAAAGTACGAACACCTGCTTCGCGAGTATATTCGGAAATTACCTTTCTTAACACAGCATCAGATAATTTAACCTTGTAATCTTCAAGGCCATTTTTCTTAATTTGCTTAGGTGTTAAGTAACGCTTAGCAATTTCTAGTTTTTCTTCTTCCATATAGCTGGACAACTCAATAATTTCCATACGATCTAACAATGGACCAGGAATATTAGATGCTACGTTAGCCGTAGTAATCCAGAAAACTTCAGAGAAGTCGAACGGTACTTCAATAAAGTGATCACTAAATGTGCTATTTTGTTCTGGATCCAATACCTCTAATAACGCTGAAGATGGATCGCCTTTATAATCAGATGCTAATTTATCAATTTCATCCAATAAAAATACAGGATTCTTAGTACCTACATTTTTTAACCCCTGAATCATACGACCAGGTAAAGCACCAATATAAGTACGTCGATGGCCACGAATTTCAGCTTCATCACGAACACCACCTAAGGATGCACGGATAAACTTACGATTCATTGCTTTAGCAATAGAGGTAGCCAAAGAGGTTTTACCAACGCCTGGTGGGCCTACTAAACAAAGAATAGAGCCGCTATTTTTCCCAGTTAATTTACGAACCGCTAAGAATTCTAAAATGCGTTTCTTAACCTTTTCAAGGCCATAATGATCGGCTTCGAGCATAGCATGAGCGCCCTTGATATCTAAGCGGTCTTCCGTTAATTCATTCCACGGTAATGCCAATACCCAATCTAGGTAATTGCGCAAAATTGTTGCTTCCGGCATCAATTGAGGCATGCGGCTGTAACGAGAAATTTCTTTATCAATACGCGTATGTACGTCTTCACTTAGGTTAAGTGCTTTTAACTTAACTCGTAGTTCTTCTGCCTCCTCCTCGGGATCCCCTTTATCACCCAACTCATCGTGGATAACGCGGATTTTTTCGCGCAAGAAATATTCCTTCTGCGCTTTTTCCATAGATTGACGCACTTGATTATTGATGGAATTTTCCAAATCAGAGATTTGTAATTCCATATTTAAAATGCCTACAATCATGTTAAGACGACGAGCTACAGATAATTCTTCAAGTAACTCTTGACGTTTCAAATTATTAATAGGCAATAGAAATGCAACTTGGTCAGCTAATTCACAAGGATTGCGTAATTCCATAACGCGCGTTACACCTTCATCAGTAACTGATTTAGCTTCTTCTGCCCATTCGCCAAATTTAGCTTGAACCAAACGACGATAAGCTTCAAGCTCTACATCGTCTTCAAATTCAGACGCCACTCGTTCATAGTCTCCTATATAATAAGGGTCCATGCCAGTAATATTCATAAGACGAATACGAGTGATGCCCTCTACAAGAACACGTACTATACCACCTGGTAAGCGCAACATTTGTTTAATTTTTACTAATGTACCCATTTGGGCTAAATCATGAACTGTTGGTGCATCTACAGCATCATCTTTTTGAGTTACGACGGCTAAAATGCGGTCCTCATTCATTGCGGCTTCCACCGCCTTAATGGATTTGTCTCGACCGATATCGAGGTGAATCACGATATTCGGGTATACTACCATGCCTCTGAGAGGTACGGTAGGGATCCCAACTTCGAGTAAATTCATACTTCCTCCAGGTATATATATTATGAAAAGAAACTCATTCCTACACAGAAATGAGTTTCTTCGAATTACGATTTCAACTGGATGTCTTGGTCTGCCTCATTTTTGAGTATAGGTTCACCTGTGCTTAATACGGATTCACGATTCACAATGCACTTAGTTACTTCCGGCATGGAAGGAACCTCAAACATTACGCGTTTCATCACCTTTTCAATGATAGCACGCAAACCACGAGCACCTGTTTTTCGCTGTAATGCTTCATCAGCGATTTCTTCTAATGCATCTTCAGTGAAAGTTAACTCTACACCATCAAGGGATAGAATTTTTTCATATTGTTTTGTTAATGCATTTTTAGGCTTTGTCAAAATTTGAATTAATGCATCTCTGTCTAATTGATCTAATGTCACCATTACAGGCAAACGTCCAATAAACTCAGGGATCAAACCAAATTTTAATAAATCTTCAGGTACAACATCTTTTAAGATAGCCGATACATTACGTTCTTCTTTACGCTGTACATCTGCACCAAAACCAAGTGTTTTCTTAGCGGTACGCTTAGTAATAACCTTGTCCATACCATCAAATGCTCCACCACAAATAAAGAGAATATTCGTAGTGTCGATTTGAAGCATTTCTTGATTAGGATGCTTTCTACCACCTTGACAGAAGCAACGGTACCTTCTAAGATTTTAAGCAATGCTTGTTGTACACCTTCACCAGACACATCACGTGTAATAGAAGGATTTTCGGACTTACGAGCAATTTTATCGATTTCATCGATATAGATAATGCCCCGTTCTGCCCGAGCTATATCATAATCTGCAGCTTGAATAATTTTAAGTAAGATGTTTTCTACATCTTCCCCCACATACCCAGCTTCAGTTAAGCTTGTAGCATCTGCAATAGCAAATGGTACTTCTAGCATTTTCGCTAAGGTTTGAGCCAATAGTGTTTTACCACTACCAGTAGGACCAATGAACAATACATTAGCCTTTTGTAATTCTACATCATCTACTACATTATCTGTTTGTAAGCGTTTGTAGTGATTATATACGGCCACAGCTAAAGAGATTTTAGCATCATCTTGACCAATGACATATTCGTCAAGATGAGCTTTAATTTCTCTAGGCGTTGGCAATTCTTTTAAGTTGAAGTCGTCCGTCTCAACCGCACCCAACTCATCTGCAATGATGCGTTCACAAACTTCAACGCATTCGTCACAAATATACACGTTAGGACCCGCCACTAATTTGCGGACTTCTTCGCTTGTGCGTCCACAAAAACTGCAGCGCATAGTATCTTTATCTTTTGCCAAGGGGCGCCTCCATTACTTGCTTTCTACAGGTTCTCTTGTGAGTACCTCATCGATTAAGCCGTATTCAACGGCATCCTGAGCACTCATGAAGTTATCGCGATCTGTATCGCGAGCTACTACTTCAATATCTTGTCCACTGCGAGAAGCTAAGATACCATTTAACTCTTCACGCATGCGAAGAATCTCACGGGCATGGATTTCAATTTCAGATGCTTGTCCTTGCACACCACCTAATGGTTGGTGAATCATAATGCGTGCATGAGGCAAAGCATAGCGTTTACCTTTAGTGCCAGCTGTTAAAAGTACAGCACCCATGCTCGCCGCAGAGCCTACACAAATAGTAGACACATCTGGTTTGATATATTGCATTGTATCATAAATAGCCATACCTGCGGTTACAACACCGCCAGGGCTATTGATATACAAATGGATATCCTTATCAGGATCCTCTGCTTCCAAGAATAACATTTGCGCAATAACCGCATTTGCCACATTATCATCGATGGGCCCACCAAGGAAAATAATGCGATCCTTTAACAAGCGAGAGTAAATATCATAGGAACGCTCTCCGCGTTCACCTTGTTCAACTACAATTGGTACATACATATAATCACCTTTTCATGTACCTAGTTGAGCAAACTATTATTCTGCAGCTTCAGCGCCTTTTGCATTATCAATAATGAATCGAGCTGCTTTTTTGCGAGCTACAGAGCCTGCCAACATAGCTACACGACCTTCTTTTGCAATAATATCCCAAACTTCTTTAGGATCTGCTCCAAAGTTTTGAGCCATAATGAAGATTTCACGGTTCATATCATCTGGAGTTACTTCGATACCTTCAGCAGTTGCGATAGCGTCCAATACTAAATCAGCACGTACGTTTTCAGCTGCGGAATCTTTATATTCAGAGCGTAAATCTTCGATAGTTTTATTGGAGAATTTCAAGTAGTCATCAAGTTTCAAGCCACGGCCTTCCATATTCATAGCCAATTCTTGAATCATTTGTTCTACGCGATCTTTAATCATTACTTCTGGGATTTCTACAGTTGCATTTTTAACAGCTGTTTGAATCAAGTTCGCATTGTAAGTATCGATTGCACGACGGGAAGCTTCTTCTTCCATTTTAGTGCGAAGATCTTTTTTCAATTCTTCAATAGTTTCGTAAGAGCTTGCTTCTTTGGCGAATTCGTCATTCAACTCAGGCAATTCTTTACGTTTAATATCATGGATATGAGTTTTGAATTCTGCTTCTTTACCAGCAAGTTCTGCTACGAAGTAGTCTTCAGGGAATGTTACTTTTACAGTTACATCATCACCAGCTTTAGCGCCAATCAATTGATCTTCGAAGCCAGGAATGAAGCTACCAGAACCGATTTGTAATGGGTAGGATTTACCTTCACCACCATCAAATGGTTTACCATCAACGGAACCAGCAAAGTCGATTACTGCAAAGTCGTCTTTTTGAATTGTAGCGCCTTCTTCAGCAACAACCATTTTTGCTTGTTGTTCACGAATATTGTTCAACTGTTCTTCGATTTGTTCATCAGATACTGTAGCATCTTGTTTATCTGCTTCTAAGCCTTTGTAATCGCCAAGTTTAACTTCAGGGCGTTTAGTTACAGTAGCTTTGAAAATCAAATCTTTGCCTTCTTCGAATTGTTCGCGTTCGATTTCAGGTTCAGATACAGGCACGATATCATTTTCACGAAGTGCAGCACTATAGTTTTGGCTAGCCAATACTTCAAACGCTTGTTCCAAGATAGCTTCTTTACCGAAGTTCATTTCCAAAATACGGCGAGGCGCATGTCCTTTGCGGAAGCCAGGGATGTTCACTTGACCTGCAATGCGTTTTACAGCTTGTTTAATGCCCTTATCTACTTCTGCTGCAGGTACTTCAATAGTTAACGTTACTACGTGTTGATCAACAGGATTTACAGTTGCTTTCATTTAAAATATGTCCTCCTTGAAGGGCAATATGCCCAAATTTCTGTAGTATATTATGCACTCCTAATAATAACATAAATGCAAGGTCAATGCAATTCTTCTCAATATACACTAAAAGACCACCCCAAAACGGGTGGTCTTTACATATTTTACATAATTATGCCAATTAGTTATCTTTAGCAATCAATTTGATAATGTCCCGACGAGACAAAATTCCAATCAAACGGTACTCTTTATCTACAACTGGCACATTTTTCAAATGTTGATCAAGCATAACAGATACAATTTCTTCTACATCTTTATCCGGTGTGGTTGTAATTACTTCATCAGTCATCAACTCATGAACGTGAGATGCCAATAATTTTTTAAATTGAGCATTATATTCACCGATGCCATTGTAATAGATGCTAGCGCCTAATACATTAACATAATGAGGCACATGAGGACGTACTTTTTTATAAAGTAAATCACCTTCAGAGATAATACCTAACAACTTATTATCATCATCCACTACGGACACAGCTGTTAAATTATATTTAACCAATAAATCAGCTACATCAGAAATCGGCGCATCTTTGCCAACAGTAACAGGGTATTTATTCATTACTTCTTGGATTTTCATAGTGAATTCCTCCTTACAAATACATCTTGCTTTATTATACTATTCGCCACAGTATAATAAAACTCCTTTTTTTCTGAAAGTATTATACAAATAATTTTTAAGTCTACGTCTTCTACCAATGATAAGGTTCATTACGATTGATTTTTGATGCTCGATAAATTTGTTCTACAAGTAGCAATCGAACCATTTGATGAGTAAAAGTCATAGGGCTAAAAGATAATTTATAATTTACAGCCTGACGTAATATATCACTCACCCCAAAGGCACCACCAATAATGAAAGCCATATCGCTAACACCATCCACCTCAAGCTTAGATACCGTCTTAGCGAGTTCTTCAGAGGACATTGGTTTGCCATACACGTCAAGTAATACGGTATACGCATTTTTAGGGACCGCTTTTAATAAACGGTCTCCTTCTTCTGCAACGACTTGTTTGCGATCCGCATTACTCGGCTTATCTCCAATTTTACTTTCATTCAGCTCTGTAATTGTAATGCCACCATAGGGGCGCATGCGTTTCACAAACTCTGCTACGCCCTCACGTAAATAAGCATCCTTCAATTTGCCGATACAGACTACATAAAATCTCATTTTTACCTCTTCACAGATTGGATGGACACAATTTCATTAGGCTGACCATGTTGTAACTTCATTTCAGGTCCAATACGAACACCACCATCCACAAGCATTTTACCAATGGTTTGAGTAACAAGGACAGCGTTATTATTATTTTCAGATCGATGAGCCAATATAACTTGCATAAAATTAGGACGCTTCATCATGAGTAGAGCTTGTGCAGCCATTTCATTACTCAAATGACCTTCATCACTAGCCACACGTTGTTTTAAAAACGGCTGATAGGGTCCGAAACGCAACATATGCGGATCATAATTTGCCTCTAGCACTAACAGCGTCGTATCATCAATCCTGCGTAAAATATCATCTGAAATCACACCTGTATCAGTAACAACAGTTGCCTTATCGTTCCCAGTAAACACATTTATTCCAATTGGATCAGCCGCATCATGACTTACCGAAAACGGCTCTACGGTGAGACCGCCCAACGTTAAACTGCCCTTTGTAAGCTCAATCAATCGATTCTTCGGTACGATTAACTTATCTTGAATTTCACGCCATGTGCCCTGCTTCGTATACACAGGAAGATCAAATCGTTTTAGTAATTGTTGTAGTCCCGCAATATGATCACTATGTTCATGACTGACGAATATGCCCTCCACCTGAGCCATGTCTATATGCAATTCTTTTAACCCATTGACAATGCGCCGGCAACTAATGCCTACATCATGCAATATGACAGAGTTCCCTTTTTTTATTACTGTACAATTGCCCTTGCTACCACTGGCAAGGACATGGACCTCCAACGGTGATGATTCACTCATCAAAACACTCCATATACTTAATCATAAATCTATTATTTCTGTAAAAGTCAATAGCTTAGTTATTTAGTTAAACATTGTATTAACTCATTTAAATTCAAGCTATTATTACGTTCTTTCAGATAATTTAGTCAAACGCTCTACAAAGTACGACATATTAGCCTCAATATCTGGTCCTCGACGGAACATGTCACCGCCAACGAGGAACATAGTATCATTTCCGTACAGCTCAACGAGTTCATTAAGACGAGCATCTGTAACACCACCACCCGGTGCCGGGCAAGCTGCTTTCATCAAGCCCATTGGTCGTTTAATGTAAGAGGAAATTCTCTTGCATTGTTCCTCTGTAAAAGTAAAGCGTCCACCATAAGATACGAAAATTGGCATATCAGCCCCAAAGATACGAGGTAATAAACCTAGTTGTAAATAGTCAGCTACTCCAGATACACCAGGGCTTACAAATCCACCAGAATAAGCTGGATGATGAATAATGGGCAATCGTAAGTTTTCATCAGTAGCTAATTTGTGTAACCAACCGAAACCAACGAGACCTGAGGCCACCATGAGAGTTGTAGCACCAGCCTCTTTGGCAAAATAAGCGCGTTCTAACACATCTGTACCATCACCTGATACGTTTGCAGCATATAAAGTATGTGTACCATGTACAGCATTCATTTCCTGTACCATAGCAGCACATCGTTTTACACGATCTTTATATTGAGAGAAGGACTGATTAGAAATACCATGATCATCCTTTATGACATCTGCACCACCACGTGTGTAAGCGCCACACATACGAGCCAATTCCTCATTTGGTGTGCCCATCGGCTTTACAACGGCTTGAATCATTGGACGCGTCGGGGTTTCCACTAATCGACGAATTCCTTGTAAGCCAAATCGTGGTCCCTTAAACACATCGTAAAGTGTTGGACATAGTTCAATATCTACTACCCAAATGTGTGGCTGTAACGAAGAATTACCAAAGACAACATTTAAAAATTGTGTAGCCTCTAAGGCCGTGGTATCTACGTGATATGAAATACGAGCCAAATAGTAACGAGAGGTGTCAATTACAGCATTTAGCATCACACCTACATTGATATAAGGAGAGTCTTCTACTATAGGTTCAAGAGATTCTAGTCGACCAGTAATAGTTTCTTTAATGTATGTATCCGTTACAAACTCATAAGGAAATTCTATAGTTTGCTCCACTTGAACAGCCCAAGCAATTGATTTTGCTTCTTCATATGTACTCGCTTCTATTCTATATGTAACTATAAATCGCTCGTCTTTCATAATGCGTCTCCT
>OBUN01000279.1_pt1 | contig 16956 bp, 13 predicted proteins | sample 1475851 | NCBI WGS metagenome assembly OBUN01 (sample SAMEA2579932, study PRJEB22360) | human gut metagenome | reverse complement strand
CCGGGCAATCGTGGGCGCCCTGCCAGTCGCAGATTGGCAGCGGTTCGTTACCCGTTGACCGCCTGCCCAGCGCGGCGTTGACCTTTACCCCGCATGACGGCCGCGGCAGCCGGCTGGAGGCGCTGGCTGCCCGCTGGCGCGCGCTGCCGTGTCCGGTGATTGGCCGCATTGATGATGGTCGGCTCTGGCTGGACCTGCGCTGTCTGGAAGATGAAACCCGGTTTATGGAGATGTTGTTACGATGATTATTGCCACCGCTGGACATGTTGACCACGGCAAAACGACGCTGCTGCAGGCGATAACCGGCGTAAATGCCGATCGTCTGCCGGAAGAGAAAGCGCGGGGAATGACGATCGATCTCGGCTATGCCTACTGGCCGCAGCCGGACGGGCGGGTGCTGGGATTTATTGACGTTCCCGGGCACGAAAAGTTTTTGTCCAACATGCTGGCGGGGGTAGGGGGTATTGACCATGCGCTGCTGGTGGTGGCCTGCGATGACGGGGTGATGGCGCAAACTCGCGAACACCTGGCGATCCTGCAGTTGACCGGAAAGCCGACGCTGACCGTGGCGCTCACCAAAACGGACCGCGTGGCGGCCGCCAGGGTGGAGGAGGTCCGGGCGGAGGTCGAGCAGACTCTGCGCGAGCTGGGCTTTGACGCCGTCGCTTTCTTTCCCACCGCGGCGGCGGAAAACATCGGTATTGCCGAACTGCGCAGCCATCTGCTGCAGCTTGCAGAGCGCCCCCGCCCGCAGCAGCAGCGGTTTCGCCTGGCGCTGGACCGCGCTTTTACCGTCAAAGGGGCAGGGCTGGTGGTCACCGGGACGGCGCTCTCCGGTGAAGTACGGGTCGGGGATACTCTGTGGCTCACCGGCGTGAACACGCCGATGCGCGTGCGGGGTCTGCATGCCCAGAATCAAGCGGTTGAGCAGGCGCACGCCGGGCAGCGCATTGCGCTGAATATTGTCGGCGATGCACAGAAAGAGGCAGTGCACCGCGGCGACTGGCTGTTGTCCTCACCGCCGCCGGAGCCTGCGGAACGGGTGATTGTCGAGCTGCAGTGCCATACGCCGCTCAGCCAGTGGCAACCGCTGCATATTCACCATGCTGCCAGCCACATTACCGGCCGGGTGTCGCTCCTCGAGGACAACCTGGCGGAGCTGGTGCTGGATACCCCGCTGTGGCTGGCGGATAACGACCGGCTGGTGCTCCGCGATATCTCTGCGCGTATGACGCTGGCCGGCGCACGGGTGGTGACGCTGGATCCCCCGCGTCGTGGCAAACGTAAACCGGAGTATCTGCAGTGGCTGCACGCCCTGGCGGCAGTTGGCGCTGACGATGCGCCGGCGCTGGAGTTGCATCTGCAGCGGGATGCCGTCCGGCTTGAGCGCTTCGCCTGGGCGCGGCAGCTCAGCGAAGCCGGAATGGCGGCCCTGATCCAGCGACCGGACTATCTGCAGGCCGGACAGCGCCTGCTCAGTGCGCCGCTTGCCGCCCGCTGGCAGCGAAAATTGTTGGATGCCCTGGCGCGCTACCATGAGCAGCATCGCGACGAGCCGGGCCCTGGCCGGGAGCGCCTGCGCCGCATCGCGCTGCCGATGGAAGATGAAGCGCTGGTGCTGCTGCTGATTGAGCAGATGCGTGAGAGTGGCTTAGTCCACAGCCATCACGGCTGGCTGCATTTGCCGGAGCATAAAGCCGGGTTTACCGACGAGCAGCAGGCGGTCTGGCAGAAGGTGGAGGCTCTTTTCGGCGACGATCCGTGGTGGGTGCGCGATCTCGCGCGCGAAGTCCATGTTGAAGAGTCCCTGATGCGCGCGGTGCTGCGCCAGGCGGCGCAGCAGGGGATGATTACTGCGATCGTCAAGGATCGTTACTACCGCAACGATCGCATTGTGCAGTTCGCCCAACGGGTGCGCGAGCTGGATCAGCTGCGCGGATCAACCTGCGCCGCGGATTTCCGCGACACCTTAAACGTCGGGCGTAAGCTGGCGATTCAGATCCTGGAGTATTTCGATCGGATTGGCTTCACCCGCCGTCGCGGTAACGATCATATCCTGCGCGATAAGGCGTTGTTTCTGTAATCATTCACGCCAGCTCCCCGGCGTCCTGCCGGGGAAGAGAGGCGGTTGGCGTCAGTTTTGCCCGTAATAGGCGTTCGCGCCGTGCTTGCGCAAATAGTGTTTATCCAGCAATACCGACTGCATCTCCGGCAACTGAGGCGAGAGCTGGCGCGAGAACAGCCCCATATACGCGCACTCCTCAAGCACCACGGCATTATGTACGGCGTCTGCGGCGTCTTTTCCCCAGGCGAACGGACCGTGTGAATGGACAAGTACCGCCGGAATCTGTGCTGGATCGAGGTGTCGTTCTTCGAAGGTCTGAATAATCACTTCGCCGGTCTGATACTCATATTCCCCGTTAATTTCCTCTTCGGTCATCAGGCGGGTACAGGGGATCGCGCCATAAAAGTAGTCGGCGTGGGTGGTGCCCCATGCGGGCAGATCGAGACCCGCCTGCGACCAGATCGTCGCGTGGCGGGAGTGGGTATGCACGATCCCGCCGATCTGCGGATAACGGCGATAGAGTGCCAGATGGGTCGGCGTGTCCGATGACGGCTTTTTACCGCCAGCCACTATCTTGCCGCTGGCGATCTCGACCACCACCATATCCTCGGCGGTCATCACGTCGTATTCCACGCCGGAAGGTTTGATCACCATCAGCGTGCGGGTTTCATCGACCGCGCTGACGTTGCCCCAGGTAAACGTCACCAGCTGGTGCGCCGGGAGCGCCAGGTTGGCCGCCAGCACGTCGGCTTTTAACTGTTCTAACATGCGAATCCTCCTTCCTGCATCCGCGCTTCTATCCAGCGTCGGGCCTGGATAATTTCCAGTACCGGCTCTTTGGCTTTTTCCGTCCACATCTCAATCAGAAATGCGCCGCGATAGTTCAGCTCATGCAGCGTTTTGAAGATGCCAATGAAATCCACACAGCCTTCGCCAAACGGTACGTCGCGGAACTGACCTGGGCTCTGCGCGGTCACCGGCTGGGTATCTTTTAAATGAATGGCGGCGATGCGATCGATACCCAGCTTCAGCTCGGCGGTGACGTCGTTTCCCCAGGCGCTAAGATTGCCCACGTCGGGGTAGACCGAGAACCACGGCGAGGCGAGCATCTCATCCCACTTTTTCCATTTGCTGATGGAGTTCATAAAAGCGGTATCCATGATCTCCACCGCCAGCATCACCTGCGCCGCTGCGGCCTGTTCCACTGCCCACGCCAGCCCTTCGGCAAAGCGCTGTTGGGTACCTTCATCATGCGCTTCGTAATAGACGTCATACCCTGCCAGCTGAATGGTGCGGATGCCGAGATCGCGCGCCAGACGGATGGCTTTACTCATGATCTCTCGTGCCCGTTGGCGCACGGCCGCATCGCGGCTGCCAAAAGGGAAACGGCGATGCGCGGAGAGGCACATCGACGGGACCGCCACGCCGGTTTCCAGCATAGCGGTGACCAGCGAGGCGCGCTGTGTTGCGCTCCAGTCGAGACGCGACAGCCGCTCGTCGGTCTCATCCACCGACATCTCGACGAAATCGAAACCGCAGCTTTTCGCCAGCACCAGCCGTTCCGGCCAGCTGAGATCTTTCGCCAGTGCTTTCTCATAGATCCCTAACGGATGGTTACGCATGCTTATCTCCCCAGATAGCGTCGATCTGCGCATGGAACGCCGCGGCGACCTGCGCCGGTTGCGGTGCTCCGGCTAGCGCGCGACCAGCAATAAACGCTTTTACCTGAATATCTTTGAACAAGGGCAGATCGGCTGGGGTGATGCCACCGGTGATCGACAGCTGAAGGCCGATATCTGAGAGTGCTTTCATCCGCGCCAGATCGACGTCACTCCACTGTTGGCCGCTGGCCTGGGCGTCGCGGCCGCGATGGTAAATCGCCTGGCGGACGCCGGTGCGGTACCAGGCGCGAGCGTCATCCAGCGTCCAGTTGCCAAACAACTCCATCTGTATTTCACCGCCGCAGCTTTGCGCGACGGCGTGGCCCTTTTCCACCGTGGCGAGGGGCGCGGCGCAGATGATGGTCATCCAGTTGGCGCCAGCGGCAAAGGCCTGCTGAGCCAGCGTTTCTCCCGCATCGGCAACCTTCCAGTCGGCGACGATGATTTTATCCGGACACTGGGCGCGCAGGGCTTTCACCGCGCTAAGGCCTTCTGTTAAGCAGAGGATGGTGCCGGCTTCAACGATATCGACGTGGTCCTGTAACAGGGCGACATCGCGGCTGGCCGCTTCAAGGCTGGTATGGTCGAGCGCCAGTTGCAGTAATGGTCGGCTCATAATGCATGCTCCTTAATACGGGCGTGGTAGCCCTGTAGTGCTTCAATCAAATGTTGGTAATGGCAATATTTTTGCTGGTAGCGCGCGTGGGCGGACATGTCAGGCAGCAGCGTGCGCACCGGGTGCTGAAGGTGGCGGCAGGCATCGTTGAAATCGCGATAAACGCCAGTGCCGACCCGGGCGGCGAGCGCGGCGCCAAAGCAGCCGGTCTCCTCTACCTGCGGCAGCTCGACGCGCAGGCCGCTGACGTCCGCCAGCATCTGCATCCAGACGTCGGAGTGCGCCGGGCCGCCGGTGACGCGCAGGGCCTGCACGTGGGTAAAGCGTTCGCGCATGCGGTTGAGGTGGGTCATGTGGCTGAACACCACGCCCTCATAGACCGCCTGCAGCAGATGCGCGCGGGTGTGGAGCGCCTGCATGCCATAGAAGCCGCAGGTCATCTCCAGCCCGGCGTTGCTGCCGTAGAGAAACGGCAGAAAAAAGAGGTCGCTACCGGCCTTTGGCAGGCCGGCGACGGCCTGATTGATATCGTCAAAAGAGAGTTCGCCCCACTGGGCGGTGAACCATTCGAGGTTGCCCGACGAGGTGGGGCTGGCTTCGTGAACAATGTACTGCCCGTCGTTGACGTAGCGGCCGTAGACGTAAGGGTGCGCTTCATGGTCGCGCAGGCCACGGGTGATCCCGCTGGTGACGGCCCAGGTGCCCATCACCGCGTTGAGCGTGTATTCATCTTTGATACCGGCGCAGAGTGCGGTGGAGACCACATCAAACAGACCGCCGACGACGGGGGTTCCCGCCGCCAGACCGGTGATGGCGGCTGCCTGAGCGGTGATCTCCCCGCCTTTTTCTGCTGAACCGACGAGAGGTGGCAGCGCACCGTCAATTTCGCCGATACCCAACCATTGGGTCAGACGCGGGTCGTACTGGCCGCTGGTCATGTTGTAGAGATTGGATTCAGAGATGTTGCTCTCTTCGCACCCTTTCACGCCGGTCAGGCGCCAGCGCAGATAGTCATGGCCCATCATCACGCAGCCAATTTGCGCGTAGCGCTGCGGTTCATGTTCTTTCACCCAGCGCAGCAGCGAGGCCGGATGTCCGGTCCATAGGGTCTGGCGGGTGACGGGATAGAGCTTTTCCGGGATCCCATCCTGTTGCCAGCGCTGGACGATCGCCAGCGCCCGGCGGTCGGAAGAGAGCATGGCATGGCCCAGCGGGCGATCCTGTTTATCAAGCAGGAACAGCCCCTTGCCCTGCGCGGAGATGCCCACGCCTTTAATTTGTTCACCGCAGATACCGGTACGTCGTAACAGCCCGGCGATGGTGGCGGCGCACTGCTGCCAGAGCTGGTCCATGTCGCGTTCGGCATAACCTGGCAAAGGCGACAGCGTCTGCAGTGATTGTCGGTTAATGCCATGTTCACGGCCTTGCGCGTCATATAATCCGGCTTTCAGATAGGTACCACCGCAGTCAATGCCCAGCCAGAAGCGTGCTTTCTCACTCATTTTTTATCTCTCAATGTTGCCGGATGGCGCTGCGCTTAGCCGGCCTGCGGGAAGATGACCCACAGGCCTGGCGATTTTTTAGGCGGCGTGCTTCCGCGAGTTCACTGTATTGACGGGAGTGGCGCCGGCATCGCATTTCGCCGGCAGCAGCACAGCCATCAGCGCGGCCAGAGCCAGGGAGATAGCCAGGCAATACACCCCCGCGTCTTTGCTGTAGAGAGTGATCAGTACGCCCACCGCGTAGGGACCGCAGAAGCCGCCGAGGTTGCCGAGGGCGTTGATAACCCCGCGCGCGCCGCCGGCCATTTCAGCGCTGAACAGCCGTGCCGGAATGGTCCAGAACACGCCAGCCGCCGATTGCAGGAAGAACCCGCAGCCGACCAGCGCGGCGTAGGACAGCCAGATCTGATTCTTCAGCGCCACCGACAGGAACATGCACAGGGCAAAGCCAATCAGCGGCAGGCAGACAAACAGCTTGCGTTTGCCGGTGCGATCCGAGAGGGAGGAGAACAGGAACATGCCGGCAATGGCGCCGACGTAGGGCAGAATGGCGAGCACCCCGACCTGACCCATGCTGCTGTGGGTCAGCTCTTTGAGGATGGTGGGCAGCCACAAGGTGTAGCCGTAAATCCCGGTCTGATAGAAGAAGTTCAGCGCGATAAGCTGCCACATAGTTTTATCGGAAAGCACTGCGCTGAGCGAAGCGTTTTTCACCTCGGTTCCGGCAATCGCCTTTTGTTCTGCGGCCAGCGTTTCCACCAGATAGTGCTTCTCGGCATCAGAGATCCAGCGCGCTTCCTGTGGGCGGTCATAGACGGTATAGGCCCAGAGCAACAGAACGGCCACTGAGAGCAAACCTTCGATAATGAACAGCCAGCGCCAGTCGAGTACGGTGATGATCCATCCCGAAAGCGGGGCGGTGATAATCCCGGCGATGGGGACAAACATAATGACAATGGCGTTAGCGCGCCCGCGTTCGGCGTCCGGGAACCAGTTGCTGATCATGGTCAGCACCACCGGGAGCATACCGCCTTCTGCTACCCCCAGCAGGAAGCGCAGCACCAGCAACTGATACTGGTTGGTGATTAATCCCGTCAGGACGGAGATTACCGCCCAGGCGACCAGCGACCAGCCAATAAACTTCTTGCCGCTTCCGTGAACGGCAATTTTGCCGCCGGGAACCTGTAAGAACAGATAACCAATAAAGAAAATACCACCTGCCAGTCCCGCCATGGTGGCGGAAATACCCAGTTCTGCATCCATGCCGCCCGGCATCGCAAAGGCGATATTGACGCGGTCCATATAAGAGATAATACAGGCGATCAGAATTGGTGGAATAATTCGCAGCCAACGCTGACGAGGGATATCTTTTAGTCCTGGTCGAGAGGTCATATTCATAGTTGTAGCCTCGTAGAGTAAGTGTTCTGTTTTTTATTATTGTTGTGCTTTATTTAAGGCAGTAATGCCGTCGCGTAATATCGCTATGCGATGATTGACGTCCGCATCAGGATTAATTTCCAGTAATTTAATACCGAGAAATTGCAAAGGCTTGCTGTCAGTACAGGCTAATAATTCACGCACATGTGTGTGGGTCATTAAACTTTCTGCACAGAAGGGGGAGAACGGTGCGTGTAAATCCTGCCATTCACCGTATTCGCCATGTTGCGTGGTACCGGAGAACATCAGTGCGCCAAGCTTACCGGCCTGGCTGGCCTGCCGGGTATGGGCCAGCGGCAGGGTGGTGTCCTGGCCTTCAATGGCAGAGCGTGCCCAGTTAATGCCAACGCTGATCTCATAACCGGCAAGGGTTTCCAGCACATTATCTAAAGGCAGAAATCCCTTGCGCGGCGCGGGGCCGGTCATCGCATCGCAATGTTCCAACACCAGGTCGCACGACCAGTCCCAGCTGGCGACTTCCTTCAGCGAACGGGCAAAGGCGTCGGTAGCCTGGGTGACGTTAGGGTTGCTGGCGCAAGGGGCGGCATGGAGTTCAAGCGCCACGATTTTCCCGGCGTTTGCCGCATTGATCGTGTTGATTTTCTGGTAAAGGTGGCGATAGTACGCCACGCAGGCTTTACGCTGTTCTTCGTCGCTGGACGCCAGCCCAAAGCCGTCGTTACCTCCGCGGCGGCGCATGGTTTCCATAATCGCCGTGACGACGATTTGCCAGTCGGCAGGCGTATGGCGCAATAACCACTCGTCGCCCAGTGGGTGGAGATGTTCAAGACAGGGCTGCTCCAGCCCTCGAATATCCGGGGTGTCGGCCAGTTGCCGCCAGAATGCTTTTTCTTCGTCTTCACTTTTCTGGTGAAAAGAGGGTGCACAGGGATACGCACCGATAATATAACCGGTATTATTTTTCATAATGTGCTCCTGAATATAATTCTTTTATAAAGCGTCGATGGCCACTTTAACCACGATTTTTCTGATCGGCGTGGCGACCGACTTATGGCATCCGGGGCGATGAACATCCTGTGGGAAAAATATGACGTAGCTTCCCGGGATCATTTCAAGGAACGATTCATGTTCGCAACCGTGAAAGAAAATAATATCGCGCTGTGCTAATAGCGATTCGCTAATGGCGTTATTACCGTTATCAATAGCGAAACCTATTTTCTCTTCGCCCCAGGCCAGAAATTGGATATCCAGATAGCGGCGATGCACTTCCGGGCGATTTTCGGCAACTTCGCGAGTGGTTAAGTCGATAATCTGCGCGAAGATATTTTTGCCGTCGATCTCCACGACGCCGGGGGCCAGTTTGCTGAAATCGGTGCTGCGCAGGAAATCCAGGGCTCGCTCAATTGCCGCAGGCAACCGACACGGATTAGGCTGCGTGATATGTCCAAAGATCATGGCTTAACTCCTTACAGCGCCTGAATTTTCGCCCAGACGCTGTCATCGACGGTGATACCGTCGCGACGATTCTCTTCCAGCAGGCGGGTAAACTCATGGCCAGGTAGACGGACAGCCACGTTTTCATCGGCCCGTTCGGCGGTGGTGATGAAATCCATAATCCGTTGCAGCTTGGCATCGCGGGTTGCGCCGTCGATAAGCTTATCGACCTCAATGGCGATGAAAATCTGCGAAACGCCATATTCATCGCTGTTTTCCTGGGTCACTTCGGCAACAGAAGATCCATTGGAAAGCAGGGTGGCGATCATATCCAGCACGATCGACAGGCCGGAGCCTTTCCAGTAGCCCATCGGTAAAATGCGGCGATTTTTCTCGATGACGCCCGGTTCTTTGGTCAGGTTGCCCTCATCGTCGAATCCGCCGTCTACCGGCAGTTCACGGCCCGCCAGGCGGTTCACCTCCAGCATGCCGTAGGAGAACATCGACATCGACATATCCACCATGGTGATTGGTGTGGAAGGAATGGCGACGATCAGCGGGTTGGTACCGATACGGCATTCTTTGGCGCCCCACGGCGGCATCACGGCGATGGAGTTGGTCCAGCAGATGCCGATGTAGCCTTTTTCCGCCGCCTGCCAGCCGTAGCTCCCCCCGCGCATCCAGTGGTTGGCGTTCCGCAGCGCCACCAGCCCAATGCCGTGATCGGATGCCAGTTCCATCGCCCGGTCCATCATCTTTTTTGCCGTCAGGTTGCCGATGGACCGCTGGGCGTCCCACTGCTCAATCGCGCCGAGGCTGGTAATACGCTGCGGTTTGGCTTCAGGGATGATATCGCCATTGTCCAGTTGCTGGATAAAGCGGGGAAAGCGGTTCACGCCGTGTGAATAGACGCCGGATTCCGTGGTGCGGGCGAACATGTCCGCGCAGGCATCGGCGGTTTCCGCCGCCACGCCGCGTTTAAGCAGTACCTGATTGAAGGCCTCTTTTAACTGCGAAAAAGTTACTTTCATACGAGTTTCCCTGGTGAGTTTTGATCGCTTTTTTATCGTTAAATTTCACAATGCGAAATCTGATTTCAAATATAACGATCAAAATTTGTCAGATCAACGGCAGGGGTGTTTTTTAAAAACAATAAAAATCAATTGGTTATGTTTTTTGATCTCAGATCGTGAACTGACACACACTTTGCGCTACCATCAGAACGCAACGAAAGGGGAGCGGAAGCGATGGTGATGAAAGAGAGCGAGACAGGGCAAGACAAAGAGAGGCCGGCGGGAAGTCAGAGCCTGTTCCGTGGACTGATGTTGATTGAAATCCTGAGCAACTATCCAAACGGTTGCCCGCTGGCGCATCTGTCAGAGCTGGCGGGGCTGAATAAAAGCACGGTCCATCGATTGCTGCAGGGCTTGCAGTCCTGCGGGTATGTCACGCCAGCGCCGGCTGCGGGTAGCTATCGGCTCACCACCAAGTTCATCGCGGTTGGACAGAAGGCGCTGTCCTCGCTGAATATCATTCATGTGGCGGCCCCCCATCTTGAAACGCTTAATCTGGCGACGGGCGAGACGGTGAACTTTTCCAGTCGGGAAGACGATCATGCGATCCTGATTTACAAGCTCGAGCCGACAACCGGAATGCTGCGTACCCGTGCTTACATTGGCCAGCATATGCCGCTCTACTGTTCCGCGATGGGGAAGATTTACATGGCGTTCGGCCATCCTGATTATGTTGAGCATTACTGGAATACTCATCAGGATGTTATTCAGCCGCTGACCCGCAACACCATCACCGGCTTACCGGCCATGCATGATGAGCTGGCGCAGATCCGTGAACGTAACATGGCCATGGATCGGGAAGAGAATGAGCTGGGGGTGTCCTGTCTGGCGGTGCCGGTTTTCGATATTCATCAGCGCGTGCCCTATGCCATCTCTATTTCTCTTTCGACGTCGCGCCTCAAGCAGATAGGCGAAAAGAACTTGTTAAAACCGCTGCGTGAGACCGCCGAAGCAATTTCGCGTGAGCTGGGTTTCACGGTGCGTGAAGCGTCAGGCAAATGACCACATCCTGCAGGCCATCTGACAAAAAACAGCGCTGATTCCATTCAGGATCAAAGCGCGGGCAGGGACTATTCTGGCACCCTGCGGTTTTATCCCCAGGGAGCAGAGGATGAACCAGTTTCTTATTGCCAATGCCCAGCGGTGTATTGGCTGTCGTACCTGTGAAGTGGCTTGTGCGGTGGCGCACCAGCAGGCGCAGGATGTCGCCGCCCTGTCGACGAACCATTTCGCGCCGCGTATCCGGGTGGTGAAAAGCGGTGACATATCGACGGTGACGGCGTGCCGGCAATGCGAGGATGCGCCCTGCGCCAGCGTTTGCCCGCAAGGGGCGATTCAGCGCGACAATGACGTCTGGTGGGTCGACCAGCGGCGCTGCATCGGCTGCAAAAGTTGCATGGTGGCCTGCCCGTACGGCGCGATGACCGTTACGGTAGTGAAGGAGCAGGCGCAGGCGCTGAAATGCGATTTATGCCATCACTGCGCTGAAGGACCAGCCTGCGTGGCCGCCTGCCCGACGCAGGCGCTGCGGGTGATGGTTCCCGCGGAGCTGGAGGCGCTATGTGCGCAAAAACGCCAGCGGCTGGCGCTGGCGTGAGTGGGGGCGCTGACGGGCGTTAACCGCCCGTGGCGTCAGAGGCTATGCTTCCTGTTCGCGCCAGGCGAATTCAATCTCTTCGGCGAGAATTTTCACCCCGGCCTCAATTTTTTGCGGGTCTGGCACATAGTTCATGCGCATACACTGGTGAGTGTGCGGCCACGGCTTATCCAGACCCGGGAAGAAGTAATCCCCCGGTACCATCAGCACGCCGCGCTTTTTCAGCCGCTGATACAGCAGCTCGGTGGAGACCGGCAGGTCCTTAAACCACAGCCAGAGGAAAATGGCTCCCTCCGGTTTGTGGATCAGGCAGCGCTCCTCCGGTAAATAACGGCGAATAATGGCGATGGTTTCCTGCACCCGCTGGTAATAGAAGGGCTTGATCACCGTCTCTGACAGGCGCAGCAGATCCTGTCGTTTAATCATTTCGCACATCATTGCCGGCCCGATGCCGCCAGGGGCGAGGCTGATAATGCCGTTCATGTTGCTGATGGCGGTGATGATTTTCTCGTTGGCGATGATAATCCCGCAGCGGCTGCCCGGCAGGCCCAGTTTGGACAGGCTCATACACAGCACGATGTTTGGATTCCACAGCGGTCGGGCGTCGCTAAAGATAATGCCCGGGAACGGCACGCCGTAGGCATTATCAATCACCAGCGGGACCCCGTGCTGATTCGCCAGCGCATCCAGTTTGATCAGCTCTTCATCAGTGATGACGTTGCCGGTCGGGTTGGTGGGGCGCGAGACGCAGATCATCCCGGTCTCTTCCGTCACCTGCAGATGTTCAAAATCAACGTGGTATTTGAACTGGCCTTCCGGCAGCAGTTCGATGTTCGGCCGGGTGGCAACGAACAGATCCTCTTCCAGACCGGCATCGGCGTAACCAATATATTCTGGCGTCAGTGGGAACAGTACCTTACGCGTGGTGCCATCTGCCCGACGGCCTGCAAACAGATTAAATAAGTAGAAAAATGCGCTCTGACTGCCGTTTGTTAGCGCAATATTCTGTGGTTCGATCTCCCAGCCCAGCTCGTCGCGCAGCATGTTCGCCAGCAGGCTCAGCAGCTCGCTTTTGCCCTGCGGCCCATCATAATTACAAAGCGCATCAAGGGCTTTGCCATTATCCAGCATGTCGGACAGCAGCTGCTGGAAGTAGTCATTCATCTCCGGGATCTGAGCGGGGTTGCCGCCGCCCAGCATAATAGCGCCCGGCGTGCGCAGACCGTCATTAAGGTCTTCCATCAAGCGGGTGATGCCTGAATGACGGGTGAATTTGTCGCCGAAAAGGGAAAATGTCATCGCGAATAGTCTATCGGTGGTTCTGGAAAGTGGCTAACCATAACGCCAGCGCTAGCGTGGTGCAAATCGGCGGGAGGAGACGGCTTTTTATCTTTATCCTGTAAATTACTATTTTGTTAGCGTTTTATTCTGAATGGCTCCCCGCCAGGGCGGAGAGCCACCTGTGGATTACTGCTGTTGTCCGGCCCAGATGACCATCACTTTGTCTTCACCGCTCTCACGCACGAACCCGTAACCACGCGGCATCGACAGCGTTGTCTGTTTGCCCATGCCGATTGCCGGATGGCGAGCGCGGAACTGACCGATCTTCTGCCAGTGAGTGACGCTGCGGGCCGCCTTGCCGTTAACATCCTGCCAGTTCATCTGCGAACGGGTGCCCTGCAGCGGGTCCGAGCCGGTGGGGCCGAACGGGCGCGATGATTCGTCACCATAGAAAATCTGCACGGCGCCAGGGGCCAGCAGCAACAGCTCCGCCGCGGTGGTACCGCCTTCGCGGAACAGGCGCGTATCGTGCGAGGAGAGGTAACTCAGGACGTTAAAGCTCTGCAGCTTGTCCGCCATTTGCTGCCAGGTGAGGTCAATATTGGCCATACAGGTCGCCGCTTTCGCCGCCTGGTCCTGGTAGTCGAAATTGATCATCGCATCAAAACCGTGGCGATAGTAATCGCTCTGCATCACCCCGTGTCCCCAGGCTTCGCCGGTCATCCAGAACGGCGCCGCATCCAGCGCTTTATCCGGATTGGCTTTTTTCCACTCCGCCAGCGCGGCGGTGGCCTGGGTTTTTAACTGCTGCCAGGCGTCCATCTCCACATGTTTGGCGGTATCGACGCGGAAGCCATCGATGCCGTAGTCGCGTACCCACTGGCTCAGCCAGTGGGTCAGGTAGTCGCGCGGCGTATAGCCCGGGATCGCTTTCGCTGCGGTGTCTGGTTTATGGCTATAGAAGTTCGGCAGGCCTGAGGCTTCCTTCGATTCGGTTTTCAGGTCCGGCAGGAAGGCCAGCGACATGGTGAGATCGTCATAGCCTGGGTTGTCATAATCGCCGATATCGGTGCGGATCCACTTCTTGCCCCACCATTTCTCCCAGCCGGCTTTGTCGCTGAAGTTGATATAGTCGTTAAAGCTGTGCCAGGTCTGGCCCGCGCCCGGTTTCCAGTCCGTCCAGCGCTCGCCAAGGGTTTTTTTCAGCTCATCGCCTTGCAGATACAGGGCACCGAACTGGAACTCCTGCATGTCGGCCAGGGTAGCGTAACCGGTATGGTTCATCACCACGTCAAACAGGATGCGTATGCCGCGCTTATGCGCTTCATCCACCAGCCGGCGGAGATCCGCTTCGGTCCCCATGTTGGCATCCAGTTTCGACCAGTCCTGGGTGTAATAGCCGTGGTAGGCGTAGTGAGGAAAATCGCCCTTCGTGCCGCCGCCGACCCAGCCGTGGATCTGCTCAAGCGGGGAGCTGATCCACAGGGCGTTAACCCCCATCTGCTGCAGATAATCCAGCTTGCTGGTTAATCCCCGCAGGTCGCCTCCGTGGAAGGTGCCGATCTCCTGCATGCCGTCTTTATGACGGCCATAGCTGTTGTCGTTGGCCGGGTTGCCGTTTACAAAGCGATCGGTCAGGACGAAGTAGACAGTGGCATTGTGCCAGTCAAACGGCGCCGGGGCGGCGGTCTCGGCGCGCTCGAGCAGTAGCAGGCCATTGCTGCCGAAGGCGGGCTGCAGGGTGATTTTGCCGCCGCTGACGGTCGCGACATTGCCGCTGTAGAAATCGCGGACCTTACTGCCCTCGGCGAAGGTTTTGCTGACGTCGATGGTCAGCGGTTTTCCATCCCACTTCGGACACTGACGGATCTGCGGCGCCGCGGCGCTGGCCTCTTTTTCCTCCAGCGAAATCATCATTGTCGGTGTGCCGGAGCGGGTATCCACCTCCAGGGTATACAACCCCTGGCGGAAGATGCGCCATTGCGGCGGGGTGCCACGGCAGGGCTCCATGGACAGCATCTGGTTGAGCTTAATGCCGCCGGAAGGCTGCCAGCACTGCTGGTCAAAATTTAGCTGCAGAGGACGTGTACCCTTCTCAACCACTTTCTGGCTGATGAATCGGCCCGTCCCTTCTTCGGTAAAGGCAGGGAAGTCGGTGGTAGTCCAGGCGGCAAAGGCCATCCCAGGCACGAATAACGTGGCAAGCGCAGCGAGTTTCATTGCGGGATCCTGTGAGCGGTTTTTATCTAGTGTGCCTTGTTGCCGCACGGGTGAACTCCTCCTGGCGGGCGTTTTACCAGGAGGATGAAAAGGGGTGAGTGACACCGCTCAAAAAATAGGCTAAAAATGAGACGAAGCTAGCATTTTCGCACTGGCGATGCGGCGCAGAAACCGATTTCAGATGACACCAATTCGGAATTGGACTATTTCTGTTGATGCTCTCATTGCGTATTTTTGATACTATTAGCGATTCAGCTATCGTTTTTTTGTGAAAAACAAGGTGTTGGAATGCATATATCCGACCAGGAGACCTGATGATATCGAATCCCATACGACGATATGGGGCCGCCATACTTATGTTACTAACCTGTGTATTTTCAGGTAGTGTGTTGGCAACAACGCACACAGCAACAAAGAGTCATAAAGCCCCAACGGTTAAGAAGATCAGTAGTACTAAGGTAAGCAGTAAACAAGAGTATTCTCGCAATAGTGTAAAGAGCAGTTCACTTCCTGACTTGCGAAAATACCCTTCCGGAACACCAAGGAAAAAAGCGTTTCTCCGGACGGTCATGCCTTATATTACCAAGCAGAATCAGGCGATTACTGCGGATCGTAACTGGCTTGTTTCCAAGCAGTACGATGCTCGCTGGTCGCCGACTGAGAAGGCGCGCCTGAAAGATATCGCTGCCCGTTATAAGGTGAAGTGGTCAGGCAATACGCGTCATGTGCCCTGGAACGCGCTGCTTGAGCGTGTCGACATTATTCCGAACAGCATGGTAGCAACCATGGCGGCGGCGGAAAGTGGCTGGGGTACCTCCAAGCTGGCGCGTGAGAACAACAACCTGTTTGGCATGAAGTGCGGCGCCGGTCGCTGCCGCGGGGCGATGAAAGGCTACTCGCAGTTCGAATCAGTGGAGCAGTCGGTGCAGGCTTATGTCACCAACCTGAACACCCACCCGGCTTATTCTTCATTCCGCAAATCGCGCCTGCAGCTGCGCAAGGCGGATCAGGAAGTGACGGCCAGTACCATGATTCATAAGCTGAAGGGTTATTCGACCAAAGGGTCGAGCTACAACAACTATCTCTTCGCGATGTATCAGGACAATCAGCGGCTCATCGCCGCCCATCTGTAATCCGGATGCCCGGCCTTGTCGCCGGGCATTTTTTTGCCCTACAGCATCACCTCGCTGTGCCGGTCACGGTACTCCTTCGGCGTCACGTCGTACTCCTTCTTAAACACCGAATAAAAATATTGCAGCGATGGGTAGCCGCACATCTGTGAAATCTCATTGATCGACAGGCTGGTGGACACCAGCAGGCTGCGCGCCTTTTCCAGTTTCTCGCTGTGGATCACCGTGTGGATGGTCTCCCCGACCTCCTCTTTGAAGCGTTTCTCCAGATTGGAGCGAGAGATGCCCACGGCGTCGAGCACCTGTTCCACCTTGATGCCTTTGCAGGCGTTGTTGCGAATGTAATGCATCGCCTGAATCACGGAGGGATCGTTCAATGACCGGTAGTCGGTGGAGCGTCGCTCAACGACACGCATCGGCGGGATCAGCTGGCGCTGCAGCGGGAGCGCCTCGTTATTCAGCAGCCGGTGGAGTAATTTTGCCGCCTGATAACCCATCTGGCGGGTGCCCTGGGCGACGGAGGAGAGGGCGACGCGAGAGAGATAGCGGGTCAGCTCCTCGTTATCGATGCCAATAACGCAGAGTTTCTCTGGCACCGGGATATGCAGCAGCTCGCAGGCCTGCAGGACGTGGCGGGCGCGGGCGTCGGTGACGGCGATGATGCCGGTTTGCGGCGGCAGGGTTTGCAGCCAGTCGGCGAGCCGGTTTTGCGCGTGCTGCCAGTTTTCCGGCGCCGTCTCCAGCCCCTGGTAGACCACGCCGCGATACTTCTCCTTCGCGACCAGCTGGCAGAAGGCATACTCGCGCTCTACCGCCCAGCGTTTACCGCTGGAGGTGGGGAGTCCGTAAAACGCGAAGCGGTGCACCCCTTTTTCCTTCAAATGAAGAAAGGCGCTTTCCACCAGCGCGGCGTTGTCCGTGGCAATATAGTGGACCGGCGGGGGCTGCTCTGGGCGGTGATAAAAGACGAAAAGCGTCA
>OBUN01000277.1_pt1 | contig 17255 bp, 11 predicted proteins | sample 1475851 | NCBI WGS metagenome assembly OBUN01 (sample SAMEA2579932, study PRJEB22360) | human gut metagenome | reverse complement strand
ATTATTCCTAGTGGGAGGTTTCTCATGCTAACATATAAATCTATATTATATCAAGATAAGCGAGAATATAGCTATATTGATCTCGAAAAAGTTGCATTAGATATGGGTGGAGACTTAGACAATCTTCCTTATTCTATTCGCATATTATTAGAAAGTCTTTTGCGAAAAGAAGATGGCGATGTCGTGAGAAAACATCACATAGAGAATCTAATGCACTATCAAGCTGTTAAACCGAGAGGTGAAGTGCCCTTTAAACCAAGTCGTGTTATTTTACAGGATTTTACGGGAGTACCAGTTGTTGTTGACTTGGCAAGTATGCGCGATGCAGTTGTAACAAATGGGGGAGATCCAGAACTTATCAATCCTGAAATTCCTGTGGATTTAGTCATTGACCATAGTGTGCAAGTTGATTGTTATGGCTGTGAGACTGCTTTGGAAGAAAATATAACAAAATAATTTTCACGTAATAATGAGCGGTATGAATTTTTGAAATGGGCTGAGCAATCTTTTGATAATTATCGTGCAGTTCCACCTGCAACTGGGATTATTCACCAAGTTAATATTGAATTCCTTAGTGATGTTGTTATTGAAAAAGACGGCATGCTTTATCCAGATTCAATGTTTGGAACAGACAGTCATACAACAATGATCAATGGAATAGGGGTTCTTGGCTGGGGAGTTGGAGGAATTGAAGCAGAGGCTGCTATGTTGGGAGAAGCTTCTTATTTTCCAGTTCCAGAAGTGATTGGTGTACGCTTAGTTGGGGAATTGCCTAAGATTACAACGGCAACTGACTTAGCTTTAAAAGTAACACAACGATTACGACAAGAAAATGTAGTTGGAAAATTTGTAGAATACTTTGGGGAAGGACTAGCAACACTTGGTTTGGCAGACCGCGCAACAGTTGCAAATATGGCGCCAGAATATGGAGCAATCTGCGGTTACTTTCCTATTGATGAAGAGACCCTTCATTATATGCGACTAACAAATCGGAAAGAATAACATATTGCGTTAACGAGGCTCTATGTCCAAAAGAATCATTTATTTTATGATGAAAAAGTGGAGCCAATTTATTCAAAAATTGTTGAGATTGATTTGTCCACCATTGTTCCGAGTATTTCTGGTCCCAAACGGCCACAGGATTTAATTGAATTGACAAAGGCTAAGTAAGAATTTCAAGCGAGTCTTATCCGAGAAGTGGGTGTTCGAGGTTTTGGTTTGCCAAGAGAGGAATTGAGGAAAACAGCGACGGTATTGTTTGATGATTATGAAGAAGAGATTAAAACGGGTCATGTCGCTATTGCAGCAATTACTAGTTGTACTAATACCTCCAACCCATATGTCTTAATGGCGGCAGGCTTAGTAGCTAAACGTGCTGTGGAAAAAGGATTACGTGTTTCAAAAACAGTCAAAACGTCACTTGCACCAGGCAGTAAGGTTGTTACGGCCTATTTGAAGGAGAGTGGTCTCCAAGTCTATCTGGACAAATTAGGTTTTAATGTTGTTGGATATGGCTGCACCACTTGCATTGGCAATTCTGGAAATTTGTTACCAGAAGTGGCAAAAGCAATTACGGATACGGATTTACTTGCTAGCGCTGTCCTATCAGGTAATCGGAATTTTGAAGGACGAATCAATCCTTTGGTTAAAGCAAATTTTTTAGCTAGTCCGCCACTGGTGGTCGCTTATGCTTTAGCTGGGAATGCAAATATTGATTTAACAAGTGCACCGCTTGGATATGATAGGAATGGACTACCTGTTTACTTCATGGATCTTATGCCAAATCATGATTTGGTAGCAGACTATGTACAAAAATACGTTACCAGTAGTTTGTTTAAAAAAGAGTATGAGCATGTTTTTACTGATAGTGAAAAATGGAATCAAATTTCAACAACAAAATCGAAAATCTATCATTGGAATCAAGCCTCTACTTATATACAAAATCCTCCTTACTTTGATGGCTTGGAAGATGATACAAACATTCAAACGTTGAAAAATCTAGCTGTTTTAGCAAAATTTGGAGATACGATTACGACAGATCATATTTCTCCAGCAGGAAATATTGCTAGAAATAGTCCAGCAGCATCATATCTAGAGGAACATGGTGTAAGCTATCAAGACTTTAATTCTTATGGTAGTCGTCGCGGGAATCATGAAGTGATGATGAGAGGCACCTTTGCCAATATTCGGATAAAAAATGAACTAGCAGCTGGAAAACTTGGTGGTTATACAAAGTATAAGGGTGAACTGATGCCGATTTATGAAGCTGCTATGTGTTATAAGAAAGAAAAAGTGGATACGATTATTTTGGCAGGTCGAGATTATGGTATGGGTTCTAGTCGTGATTGGGCAGCTAAAGGAGCAAATCTTTTAGGTGTTAAAGTGGTTTTAGCTGAAAGTTTTGAAAGAATTCATCGTTCCAATTTAGTCATGATGGGCATTCTTCCTCTTCAATATTTGGACGGCGAAAATGCTCAAAATATTGGATTAACTGGAAAAGAAATATTTGATATTCAATTGCCGAAAGAGCCACAGGTAGGGCAAGTCATAACGGTTATTGCAAAAGAAGGCGATCGAATCACACGATTTAAAGCACGTCTTCGTTTTGATGCAGATGCGGATATTCGTTATTATGAAAATGGGGGAATTTTACCAATGGTGGTTAGAAAGAAATTGCAAGAGGTAAAACAATGACACAAAGCAATGGTTTAAAAGATACGATTGCCTGTGAGACTCGTATCAGTCAGATTATAGATGATACTCTTTCTTATGCAGTCTATAATATTTCAGAATTGATGGAGAATAATGCAAGTTTTGAAGAAGTCATTTACCTACTTTGGAATTTACATTTGCCAACTCAGATTGAATTGAAACATTTTGTGAACGATTTACGTGCCAACTATGCCCTTAGTGATGCGGTGGAACAATGTATTCTCATCCAGTCGCGCAAGCATCTGCATCCAATGAGTGTATTGCGTTCTACAGTTAGTCTTTTAGGAGTCTATAATATCCATGCCGAAGAGACGTCTCTAGAAGCAACTTATGAACAAAGTATTCAATTGATGGCTAAGATTCCAACGATTATTGCAACATTTACAAGGTTGAGATTGGGACAAACTCCGATTGAACCGAGAAAAGATTTAGGATTTGCGGCGAACTTTTTATATATGTTAAATGGGCAGGAACCAACAGAATTAGAAATTCAAGCTTTCAATCGTGCTTTGGTTCTTCATGCAGATCACGAGTTAAATGCTTCAACTTTTGCAGCGCGGGTCTGTGCTTCCACTTTAACCGATATTTATTCTTGTGTGACGGCGGCAATCGGCGCTTTAAAAGGGTCACTTCATGGAGGTGCCAACGAATGCGTCTTTGACATGTTAAAGGAAATTAAAGCAGAGGGAGATACGAATGCATATTTGGATCGAAAATTAGCCTCACATGAAAAAATCATGGGCTTTGGTCATCGTGTTTATAAAACACAGGATCCTCGTGAAAAATATTTGCGAGAAATGGCAGAGGAATTGACAAAGGGAACAGAAAAAGAAATTTGGTACCAGATTTCAGAAGAAATCGAACGTTATATGAAGCACACCAAGCATTTAATACCGAATGTAGATTTTTACTCAGCAACGGTTTATCATGTTTTAGGTATTGACAGTAGTATCTATACATTGATTTTTGCAATGAGTCGGGTGTCTGGCTGGATTGCCCACATTCAAGAACAGCGCAAAAATAATAAGTTGATTAGACCTCGCTCTCATTATGTTGGCGCTCAAAATTTACATTATATTCCTATTGGGAGGAGATAAAATGGCAGAAAGAATTCGTCTTGTGAATAAGCAGTTGCTAGTTCCAGATAATCCCATTATCCCTTATATCGAAGGTGATGGAATTGGGCACGACATTTGGAAAGATGCACAGCTTGTCTTGGATAAAGCGGTGGAGATAGTTTATGGAAGCAGTAGAAAGATTTTTTGGAAAGAGATATTGGCGGGAGAAAAAGCCTTTCGTTTGACAGGAGAATGGTTGCCAGAAGAGACTTTAACGACAATTCAGCATCATTTGGTTGCGATTAAAGGTCCTATTACAACTCCTGTTGGTGGTGGCATTCGTTCTTTAAATGTTGCCTTTCGTCAAGAACTAGATCTCTACGCTTGTGTACGTCCCGTACGGTATTTTGCGGGCGTTCCTAGCCCACTACGACATCCTGAAAAGACGAATATGACAATTTTTCGTGAAAATACCGAAGATATTTATGCAGGAATTGAATGGGAAGGTGAGTCTGATGAGGCTCAACAAGTGATACAATTTTTACAAAAGGAAATGGGAATTGATAAAATTCGTTTTCCGAAGACGAGTGCTATTGGCATTAAACCAATTTCACGCCAAGGAAGTGAACGGTTGATTCGTGCAGCGATTCATTATGCTCTATCTGCCAATGTAAAAAACGTAACTCTGGTTCATAAAGGGAATATCCAAAAATTTACAGAAGGTGGTTTCAGAAAATGGGGCTATGAGCTTGCAGAGAAGGAGTTTGCAAAGGAATTAGTAGCTGGAAAATTGATTGTGACAGATGTGATTGCAGATAATTTTTTACAACAAATTCTATTAAATCCTGAAAAATTTCAAGTAGTAGCTTTGACAAATTTGAATGGGGATTATGTTAGTGATGCTCTGGCTGCTCAAGTCGGCGGCATTGGTATTGCTCCTGGAGCTAATATCAATTATGAAACAGGTCATGCTATTTTTGAAGCAACGCATGGAACGGCTCCTGATATCGCAGATCAAAATAAAGCAAATCCTTGTTCACTTTTATTGTCTGCCTGCATGATGTTTGATTACATTGGATGGTCCGAACTGCGCAAGTTATTATAAAAGCAATTGAAAAAGCGTTAGCACTTCAAAAGATGACAGATGATTTTGCTAGTCAGATAGAAGGTGTCCCTGCGCTTTCAACGAGTGATTTCACTCAGGTTTTATTAGATTTTTTAGCTTAGGTTCTGATTTTTACACATGAAACAAACGGCAAAGAAGCTGAGACAAAAGTTTCTGATTTCAATATTCGTTGCATAATGAATGAACGACACCATAGCTGGTTGCTCAAATAGCGTAGCAAACTATCTTCTCCCTTTTATCGAAATTTTTATTTTTTAAAGAATTTGACTATATAAAAATCTCAAAATATGGTAAAATAGTACAGATAAAATAAGGAGAATAAAAATGGTAGCCCCGAAATATAAACGTATTTTAATCAAATTATCAGGTGAAGCTCTTGCTGGTGAGAAAGGTATTGGAATTAACATTTCAACCGTTCAAAAAATGGCAGAGGAAATCAAGGAAGTACATGATTTGGGTATTGAAATTGCCCTTGTTATCGGCGGTGGGAATCTCTGGCGTGGAGAGCCTGCGGCAGAAGCAGGAATGGATCGTGTGCAGGCTGATTACACAGGAATGTTAGGAACAGTCATGAACGCTCTGGTTATGGCTGATTCCCTTCAACAAGTGGGGGTGGATACGCGCGTACAAACAGCGATTGCGATGCAGCAAGTAGCAGAACCTTATATTCGTGGACGCGCTCTGCGACACTTGGAAAAAGGACGTATCGTTATCTTCGGTGCTGGAGTTGGTTCTCCCTACTTCTCAACAGATACAACAGCTGCCCTTCGCGCGGCTGAGATTGAAGCTGATGCGATTCTGATGGCAAAAAATGGTGTAGATGGTGTTTATAACGCTGATCCGAAGAAAGATAAGACTGCGGTGAAATTTGATGAATTAACCCACCGTGACGTGATTAACAAAGGTCTTCGTATCATGGATTCAACGGCTTCTACTCTTTCAATGGATAATGACATTGACCTTGTTGTCTTTAATATGAACGAACCTGGTAATATCAAACGCGTTGTCTTTGGTGAGCAAATCGGAACAACCGTTTCAAATAATGTAGAAAAAGAAGAGGAATAAGTTATGGCAAATGCAATTGTAGAAAAAGCGAAAGAAAGAATGACACAATCACACCAAAGTTTAGCGCGTGAATTTGGTAGCATTCGTGCTGGTCGTGCGAATGCCAGCCTTTTGGATCGGATTTCAGTTGAGTATTATGGAGTGGAAACTCCACTTAATCAAATCGCGTCTATCACGATTCCTGAAGCGCGTGTCCTTTTGGTGACGCCGTTTGACAAATCTTCTATCAAAGATATTGAGCGCGCACTCAACGCTTCTGATCTTGGTATTACCCCTGCGAGTGACGGTACGGTTATTCGTTTGGTCATTCCCGCTTTGACAGAAGAAACTCGCCGTGATCTTGCTAAGGAAGTGAAGAAAGTCGGTGAAAATGCTAAAATTGCTATTCGTAATATCCGCCGTGACGCCATGGATGAAGCAAAAAAGCAAGAAAAAGCAAAAGAAATTACTGAAGATGAATTGAAAACACTTGAAAAAGATATTCAAAAAGTGACAGATGAGGCTGTTAAGCATATTGATGATATGACTGCCAGCAAGGAAAAAGAATTGATTGAAGTGTAAGCTTTTCTCTGTATGTAGTAAAAAATAGAAAGCAAGGAGGGTGGGACGAAATCAGTCGTTTCCTAGAAACTTGACTCTTCGCAAAGTTGAGTAGGGCTGTAAAAGTTGATTTATCAACGAGTTAGAACCCACTCAGCAGTGATTGATTAGGCACTAAAGTGCCAAATAATTGTGTATGAGAAACTCTAATTGACTAAAGTCAACGTAGTTTCTCCAAATCACTACGTCTTAGAATGATAACTATATAAACAAAGGAAGCTGAACACTTTTGTTCCAGCTTCTTCTTTTGAAGTAGGAAGAAAGTTTCATATCCGCTTCGAACGATAGAAAGATGAAAAATGAATACAAATCTTGCAACATTTATAACAGGTCTTGTAACCGATGAAAATAATCGTTTTTACTTTGTTCAAAAAGATGGGCAGACATATGCTTTAGCTAAAGAAGAGGGGGAGCATCAACTGGGCGAATCGGTCAAGGGCTTTGCCTACAGCGACATGAAGCAGAAACTTCGCTTGACGACTCTTGATGTAACAGCGACCCAGACGACTTTTGGCTGGGGAACAGTGACGGATGTTCGTAAGGACTTAGGTGTTTTTGTTGACACAGGACTTCCAGATAAGCAAATTGTAGTGTCTCTTGACATTTTGCCAGAAATAAAAGAACTTTGGCCTAAAAAAGGCGATTGCCTCTATATCCGTCTGGATGTGGATAAAAAAGACCGCATTTGGGGGCTTTTGGCCTACCAAGAAGATTTCCAGAAATTAGCTCGTCCAGCTTATAATAATATGCAAAATCAAAATTGGCCGGCTATTGTTTATCGTTTGAAGTTATCTGGAACCTTTGTCTATCTGCCTGAAAATAACATGCTGGGCTTTATCCATCCCAGCGAGCGCTATGCTGAGCCGCGTCTGGGCCAGGTATTGGATGTGCGTGTCATTGGTTTTCGTGAGGTGGATAGGACTTTGAACCTTTCGCTCAAACCACGCTCTTTTGAAATGCTGGAAAATGATGCTCAGATGATCCTGACTTATCTGGAGACTAACGGTGGCTTCATGACCTTGAATGATAAGTCAGCTCCAGAGGATATTAAGGCGACTTTCGGCATTTCCAAGGGACAGTTTAAAAAAGCCCTGGGTGGCCTCATGAAAGCTGGTAAGATTAAACAGAACGCGACTGGGACGGAGTTGATTTAAAAAGAAAATGCTTGTTGTCAATTGAAACAAGCATTTGTTTTTTGTACAATAGAGAGTAGTAAGAAAATGAAGGAATGAATATGGCGAAACATAATAATGAAGCGAGTCAGAGAGCAGAGTTGCACCGAAAAATATGGGCAATTGCTGATGATGTAAGGGGGGCAGTCGATGGATGGGATTTCAAGCAGTATGTACTCGGAATTCTTTTCTATCGTTTTATCTCAGAAAACATGTCTGCTTATTTTGATAAAGCGGAGCATGAAGCGGGTGATTTGGACTTTCGTTATGCAGACTTGAGTGATGAGGAAGCAGAAGAAGATTTTCGTCCAGATACAGTTGAGGACAAAGGTTTTTTCATCCTTCCCAGTCAATTATTTGAAAATGTTGTGAGGCATGCTGCTGAAAATGATGATCTGAATATAGAGTTGGATCAAATTTTCAAAGACATTGAAGCATCTGCGATAGGTTTTAAGTCAGAAGAAGATATTAAGGGCTTATTTGATAATTTGGATACCCGCAGTAATATCCTGGGAGGAACAGTAAAAGAAAAAAATAAACGTCTTTCGGATATTTTAAATGGTATTAATAGTATTAATTTTGGAAATTTTGAAGAAAATGATATTGATGCCTTTGGGGATGCTTATGAGTTCTTGATTTCCAACTATGCCAGTAACGCAGGGAAAAGCGGGGGTGAATTTTTTACACCACAGACAGTATCTAAACTGTTAGCTCGACTAGTCATGGTCGGCAAGGACAAGATTAATAAGGTCTATGACCCGACCTGTGGTTCGGGCTCACTCTTGCTTCAGATGAAAAAACAATATGAAGAACACATCTTGGAGGACGGTTTCTTTGGTCAAGAAATCAATATGACCAACTATAACTTAGCTCGCATGAATATGTTCTTGCATAATATTAACTATAATAGTTTCAATATAAAGAGAGGGGACACACTTTTAAACCCTCAGCATCTGGAAGAAAAGCCTTTTGATGCCATCGTGTCGAACCCACCCTATTCTGTCAAATGGGTGGGGGATGGAAATCCGACCCTTATCAATGATGATCGTTTTGCACCAGCTGGCAAGTTAGCACCCAAGTCAAAAGCTGACTTTGCCTTTATCATGCATAGTCTCAATCATTTGTCCAATAAAGGTCGGGCAGCTATTGTTTGTTTCCCAGGTATTTTCTATCGTGGGGGTGCTGAAAAGACCATTCGTCAGTATCTAGTAGATAACAATTTTGTTGAAGCAGTCATTGCTCTTCCAGATAATCTCTTCTTTGGAACTTCTATCGCAACTACGATTTTAGTTCTGGCGAAGAATAAACTGGAAAACAAGACACTCTTTATTGATGCAAGTAAGGAATTCAAAAAAGAGACCAACAACAATGTCTTGACCGATAGCAATATCGAACATATTGTCGAATTATTCTCTAATTATCAAAATGTTGACTATAAATCTGCTCTTGTTGATAATGATGTGATTGGTTCAGAGCAGGATTACAATCTGTCCGTATCAACATATGTGGAACAAGAAGACACACGTGAGAAAATTGATATTGATGTGCTCAATAAAGAAATCGCTGAGACTGTTGCCAAGATTGACCACTTGCGTGCAGAGATAGATAAGATTGTAGAGGAATTGAGCCATGGCAAATGATGTGATTCTCTATAGAACAGATGACGGAGAGTCCGCTATTGAGCTTCACTTAGATAATGGAACAGTCTGGCTGACCCAACAAGAACTAGCTGAACTCTTTCAGACTTCCAAGCAAAATATTAGTAAACATATCAAGGCTATCTTTGATGATGGTGAATTATCGGAAGAGGCAACTGTCAACTATAAGTTGACAGTTCAAAATGAGGGGAATAGAAGTGTTCAGCGAAATGTTGCCTACTATAATCTCGATATGATTTTGGCGATTGGTTATCGTGTTCGTTCCTCTCGTGGCATCCAGTTCAGACACTATGCTTCGACAGTTTTGAAAGAGTATCTGATCAAGGGCTTTGCTATGGATGATGAGCGCTTGAAAAACTTGGGTGGAGGCTCTTACTTTAAAGAACTCCTGGAAAGAATCCGAGACATTCGCTCAAGTGAAAAAGTCTTTTACCGTCAGGCCTTGGATCTTTTTGCGACATCAAGTGACTACAATGCAAATTCACCAGAGGCAAAGAAATTCTTTGCGACGGTGCAAAACAAGATGCATTATGCCATTCACCACAATACTGCGAGTGAACTCATTTATAACCGTGTTGATAGTGAAAAGGAGTTTATGGGCTTAACCACTTTTAAGGGAGACCTTCCTACTCTATCTGAAGCAAAAGTTGCAAAGAACTATCTGACAGAAAAGGAACTCCGTGGGCTTAATCAGCTTGTATCAGGATACCTAGACTTTGCGGAAAGACAGGCAGAGCGAGAAGAAGTCATGACTATGGCTGACTGGGTGACACATGTAGACCGTATCCTTCTGGCTACTGGAGAAGCCTTGCTGGACAATAGTGGTTCTATCTCTCGTGAACAGATGAAGCAGAAGGTAGATAAGGAATATAAGAGCTACCAAGTCAAGACCCTCAGTCAAGTTGAAAAAGATTACCTCAAAGAAATTAAAAGCATTGAAAATCTAGCCAAGGAAGGAGGTAAGTGATGAACATCCTAGAAGAAATACAAAACTGTCCTGTTGAATGGAAAGAGTTGGGGGAAGTGGTTGATACTGTGACAAGTCCAGTAAAGTTAACTAAAAAGGAGTATCAAGTAACAGGAAGAATACCAATTGTTGATCAGGGTGAACAATTCGTAGCAGGTTATACAGATAATGAAAAATATCTTGAAAAATATGAATATATCATTTTTGGAGATCACTCAGAGCATATAAAATATGTAGACTTTGCTTTTGTTCAAGGAGCAGATGGTTTAAAAATATTGAAACCTAAAAGTGACATAAAAGCAAAATATATATACTATTGCTTTTGTAACTTTTATAAGAAAGAAGGGAGCTATAAAAGACATTGGAGTAAAGCAAGAACTACTCAAATACCAATCCCTCAAAGTGAAGAAATCCAAGAAAAAATCGTGCAAATACTTGACAAATTCACTGATTATGTTACAGAATTGACCTCAGAATTGACCTCAGAATTGACCTCACGTAAAAAGCAATATTCTTTTTATCGAGATAAACTTTTATCATTTGAGCATGAGGTTTATCAGGTTGAGTGGAAGAGGTTAAATGAGTTTCTTAAAAAAGGGAAAGGAACTAAAATTACAGCTAGTCAGATGAAATTACTTCACAAAGAAGGTGCGCCAATCCGTATCTTTGCAGGAGGAAAGACTTACGCTGATGTGAACTATGGAGATATTCCCGATAAAGATATTCATACAGAAGAGGCAATTGTTGTAAAATCTCGTGGAATTATTGATTTTGAATACTGTACAGAACCATTTAGTTTTAAAAATGAATTTTGGTCATACAGTTCAGACAATGAAAATATCAACTTAAGATATATCTATCATTACTTAGTTCATAATAAAGAACATTTTCAAAACATCGCTAATAATATGCAGATGCCACAAATTTCTAGTAATGATACTGAAAAATTCAAAATCCCAGTCCCCTCCCTCGAAATCCAATCTCGTATTGTTCAAGTTTTAGACAACTTTGATACGGTTTGTAATGACTTCAACATCGGACTACCTAAGGAGATTGAACTACGTCAAAAACAGTACGAATATTTCCGAGATAAACTCTTGACATTCATCGCCGAAGGCGTGTACACTGAGAGTAGAGTAGAGGAGTGGGACAACTCTGCAATTATCAAACTTTTACAGTGGGTATTTGGTCCAATTCGAGTGGAGTTGGGAGCGATTTGTGAATTTGTAAGAGGAAATGGACTTCAGAAGAAAGATTTTACCGAAATTGGGAAATCTGTTATTCACTACGGACAAATTTACACTAGATACGATTTTACAGTCGTTGAAACTCTTTCTAAAACTAGTGAAATAGTGTTCAAAAAGTTAAAAAAAGCCAATCCTAATGATTTGATAATGGCAACAACATCTGAAAATGTTGAAGATGTTGGGAAATCGATTGTTTGGGAAGGAAAAGAAGAGATTGGAATTTCTGGAGATAGTTATATCATTCAAACGAATCAAAACTCACGTTACTTAAATTATTGGTTCCGGTCTACATCTTTTCAATCTCAAAAGGAAAGAAAAGTAACTGGAACAAAAGTTATTCGTATCAATTCGAAGGAGATGGAAAAATTTGAAATTGTTCTTCCACCTCTCACTGAACAAAAAAGAATCGTCTCCATTCTTGACAATTTTAACACCCTAACCAACTCTCTTTCTGAGGGTCTTCCAAAAGAAATCGAACTAAGACAGAAACAGTATGAATACTGGCGGGAACAATTATTAAACTTTACTAGATAAATATCTTCAATCATCTTGAGAAAGAATCTCAATTAATACAATAAAAGGAAGCAGACTATGGTTGATTATTCAAAAGTGCATGAAGTAATTGCGGAAACAAATGAAGGGATTCTCTTGGCTGAGTATCAACCAGAGTATCGCACGGATAGAGAGTATCAGTCAGAAGCAGATTTAGAAAATCGGTTGATTTCTGATTTAGTAAATCATCTCAACTACGAACGCTTAAATATTCATACACCTAAAGAGCTTTTAGCAAATGCCAAGCTCCAAATTGAAAAACTTAATAAGGTAACCTTTACGGAGACTGAGTGGAATCGCTTTGTAGTGGAGTATCTGGACTGTCCCAATGAAGGACTAGTTGAAAAAACACGAAAAATCCAAGAAAATCATATCTACGACTTTGTCTTTGATGATGGACGGATTAAAAATATTTTTATCCTTGATAAGAAAAACATTCACAACAACAGCATGCAGGTCATCAATCAAGTGACCCAGGTGGGGAGTCATACCAACCGTTATGATGTGACCATCCTAGTAAACGGCCTCCCTTTAGTTCAGATTGAATTAAAGAGACGTGGAGTTAGTCTGCAAGAAGCCTTTAATCAGGTTCACCGTTATAGCAAGGAAAGCTTCAATAGCGAAAATTCTTTATACAAATACATTCAGATTTTTGTGATTTCGAATGGGACTTATACACGCTACTTTGCAAATACGACTGCTCAAAATAAAAATCACTATGAGTTCACCTGTGAGTGGGCAGACCGCAAGAATAAAACAATCCACGACCTAGAAGACTTTACTGTCACTTTCTTAAGTAAGCGAGTCCTTTTGGAAGTTTTGACCAAGTATTGTGTTTTTGATGCTGATAATACCTTGCTCATCATGCGCCCTTATCAGATAGCAGCAACTGAGAGTATTTTGCGCAAGATTCATTCTTCCAATGAAATGAAGAACTTTGGCACTATCAATGCTTGTGGCTATATCTGGCATACAACGGGGTCAGGAAAAACTTTGACTAGCTTTAAGACTGCGCGCTTGGCAACAGAGTTGGACTACATTGACAAAGTGATTTTTGTGGTCGATAGAAAAGACCTTGACTATCAGACCATGAAGGAGTATCAAAAATTCCAGCCAAATTCAGTCAATGGTAGCAACAATACCAAAGAGCTTCAACGAAGTATCGAAGAAAATGATGATCGAATCGTTGTCACAACCATTCAAAAGTTAAATAAATTTATAACTGCGAATCCAAACCATGAAATCTATAGTAAAAAATGTGTTCTAATCTTTGATGAATGTCATCGCTCTCAGTTTGGGAAGGCGCAAAAGCGTATTAAGAAGGCTTTTAAACAGTATGCTCTATTTGGCTTTACAGGAACACCGATTTTCCCAGAAAATAGCTTGACGGGTGAAACGACACAAGAAGTCTTTGGAGAACAACTTCATAACTACGTTATCACAGATGCTATTCGAGATAAAAAAGTATTGAAGTTCAAGGTTGACTATAACTATATCAAGCCTGAAATCAATAAATATAGAGACGCAGAAAAGGCAGTCGGTCAAGAGCTTGATGAGAAGAAACTCAAAAAGATGGAGAAAGAACTTCTTCTCCATCCAGAGCGGATAGCGACAATCACTGACTACCTGTTGAGAGTTTATAATACCAAAACGCACCGAAATCAACACTATACCCATAAACAAAAACAGATGTCTGGATTTAACGCCATGTTAGCAGTACAAAGTATTGAAGCTGCTAAGTTATACTATGACGAACTCCATCGACAACAAGCAGCTTTACCAGAGGCTAAGCGTTTGAAAGTTGCTACCATCTTTAGCTTTGCACCTAACGAAGAACAGTCTGCTTATGGGGAAATTCAAGACGAAGAGCTAGAACCTCAAGATACAGCTATGCCTCTATCTTCTAAAGAGTTTCTTTCTAGGGCGATTGATGACTATAATCACATGTTCAAGACCAACTTCTCAACTGATGGTAAAGAGTTTCAAAATTACTATCGTGACCTTTCTAAACGAGTTAAGTCCAAGGAAGTGGACCTTCTAATTGTAGTGGGAATGTTCTTGACGGGATTTGATGCTCCGACTATGAATACTCTCTTTGTCGATAAAAACCTACGTTATCATGGTTTGATTCAGGCATTCTCGAGAACCAATCGAATTTTTAATAAGGTTAAACCTTTTGGAAATATTGTTTGTTTCCGTGATTTAGAAAAGGCTACGCAAGAAGCTATTAAGACTTTTGGAGACACAAATAAGCTTGAAATTATCTTAGAAAAAAGCTTTAGTGAATACATGGATGGTTTCGTGGATCAAGTAACGGGTATCGAGGTCAAAGGATATGCAGAAGTCTGTCGGGAAATTCTTGAGAGATTCCCAAATCCACAAGAAATTAAAACAGAAAATGATAAAAAAGAGTTTGTCAAGCTATTCGGTGAATTGCTGAAACTAGACAATGTTCTCAGAAACTACGATGAATTCCAAGAGTTAGACAAACCAATCTCAGAAGGATATCTCCAAGATTTGAAGAGTGCTTATGTAGAAATTCGAGATGAATTCTTAAACCTTAAAAACTATGGAAAGAGCAAAGATTTAGAGGTTGACCTTTCAGATGTTGAATTTGAAATTGAACTCTTAAAAACAGATGAGATTAATCTAGATTATATTCTGGCATTGATTGTTGAAAAATCTAAGAATTCTGAGTCCAAAGAGGCAATGAAAGCAGAAGTTAGTCGTGTGATTCGTTCTAGTATTGATATTCGTGCCAAAGAAGAGTTGGTTATTGGATTTATCAATGATACTGATTTAGCGAATCTGAAAGATCATGATGAGATTATCAATGCATTCTATGCTTATGGTAAAGAACGTAAAGCAGTCGCTATTCGTGAATTGGCAGAGTCTGAAAAGCTAGTAGATGGCTATCAATTATTCATTGATCGGGCGATTCAACGGGGCTATGCGGAAAATAGTGGAACAGATTTGGATGAAATCATTCCACCAACCTCTCGTCGTAAGGGAGCTCGAGAGTTGAAAAAACAGCAAATTCTTGTTAAAGTTCAGCACTTAGTTGAGATTTATAAAGGTATTTAATTTAATAGAATAAACAACACGTGAAGAGAGAAACGTAAATTTATAAAAGGAGATCATGGTGTTAGCGATTGAAGAGTGCAAAGCTGTAAATCTGACAAATCTACCTAGTTTGACGATTTTGACTGGTGATGATACAGGGCAATTTGAATTGATGAAATCACAATTTTTACGTCAAATTCAATACGATGCTGCAGATTTAAATATGACTTACTTTGATATGAAAGAAGCCGTTTATCCAGATGTGGAGATTGATCTAGTGAGTTTGCCCTTCTTTTCTGAAGAGAAGATCGTCATTTTGGATCATTTTTTGGATGTGACAACAGCTAAAAAATGCTATTTGACGGATGATGAGCTAAAATCTTTTGAGCAATATTTGGAAAATCCTGCAGATACGACAAAATTAGTCATTTTTGCAGAAGGGAAGTTAGACAGTAAACGGCGAATTGTAAAATTGCTCAAGCGAGATGGTAAAATTTTTGAAGCAAGTGAGCCAAAAGAGCAGGAGCTGCGGGCATACTTTAGTAAGTTGGCTCAGGAACAAGGATTAGAATTTAGTTCACCAGTTTTCGAGGAATTGTTTGTCAAATCCGGCTTTGATTTTAGTGAAATTAGTAAAAACTTAGCTTTTTTAAAGGATTATAAAAAAGATGGCATCATTACAAGCGATGACATTGCTGAAGCAATTCCAAAAACTTTACAGGATAATATTTTTGATCTTACCCAGATGATTTTGCATCAAAAGGTAGATGCGGCAAGAAGTCTGGTGCGAGACTTGACATTGCAAGGTGAAGATGAAATTAAGCTGATTGCGATTATGTTGGGACAGTTTCGTATATTTGCACAAGTGAAAATCCTCTTTGAAAATGGACGTAATGAAAGTCAGATTGTAGCAGACTTGTCCAGTTATTTAGGACGAAAGGTGAATCCTTTTCAAATCAAATATGCTTTGCGTGATGTGCGATCTTTACAGCTTGATTTTCTAAAAAAAGTACTTGCTTGCTTGATTGAAACCGATTACCAAATCAAGTCTGGAGTTTATGAGAAAAGTTACTTATTTGACTTGGCTTTGTTAAAGATTGCTACCCACAACTTATAAGCAAATAAGTTGAAAATTTTGTAGCTCTACGTTATCATTTTCATATAAACTGAAAAAGGGGAACAAACCAATGGCAATTATTTTACCTGATCTACCTTATGCTTACGACGCTTTGGAACCATATATTGACGAAGAAACGATGCACTTGCATCATGACAAACACCACAATACTTATGTCAATAATGTAAATGCAGCTCTGGCAAAACACCCTGAAATCGGTGAGGATTTGGAGCAACTTTTGTCAGATGTGGCAACTATTCCAGCGGATATTCGTCAAGCTGTTATCAATAACGGTGGTGGTCATCTCAACCATGCTCTTTTCTGGGAATTGATGACACCAGAAAAGACAGAGCCATCAGCAGCATTAGCAGCAGACCTTGAAGCAACATTTGGTTCATTTGATGACTTCAAAGCAGCATTTACAACAGCTGCGGCAAGTCGCTTTGGTTCAGGTTGGGCTTGGCTGGTGGTCAATAATGATGGTAAATTAGAAGTGACTTCAACTGCTAATCAAGACACACCAATCTCTGAAGGGAAAACACCAATTTTAGGAATTGATGTTTGGGAACATGCTTATTATGTGAAGTACCGCAATGTTCGTCCAGATTACATCAAAGCATTCTTCTCAGTCATCAACTGGAATAAGGTTAATGAATTGTACGCAGCAGCAAAATAAGGTGTGCAATGAGATAGAAAAAACGAATCTGATTAGGTTCGTTTTTTTCTGTTATAGTAAAATTACCTATAAATTCCTTCCAAATAAAACCAGATTTGTTGTTTGAAGAATTTCAGAGAATGATCGTTTGTTCTGTCAATCACACCAAAAACGAGATAGTGATTTTTAAATAATAGCTCATAATCAATATTTTCTCCGACAATAATAATTTTTCCTCCTGTAGAATTATCTTACCATATAAT
>OBUN01000272.1_pt1 | contig 17475 bp, 17 predicted proteins | sample 1475851 | NCBI WGS metagenome assembly OBUN01 (sample SAMEA2579932, study PRJEB22360) | human gut metagenome | reverse complement strand
CATATTCTGCTGGTAAGCCGTCTTTGCCAACAGTTTCATCGATGTCGGCTGGTGCAATCGTAAAAGTTGGGACCACACGCTTTAATAACTCCTGACGGCGAGGAGATTGGGATGCTAAAATAATTTGCATAAAATGATGACACCTCGTTTCTTTTTAATGGGGGTCTTGAATGCGTTTAAACATTCGTTCCATATCTGAATTCGTAAAATGAATCAGCACCGGACGTCCATGCGGACAATTAAACGGATTTTCGCACAAGGCTAAATCTTTTAATAGCACACGTGCTTGTTGCTCATTGAGGTAATGATTGGCTTTGATGGATCGCTTACAGCTCATCATAATGGCGGTTGCTTCACGGAATTTTTTCACGCTGACCGAGCCAGTTGTTAGCAACATGTCAATCATCTCGCGAACAATGCTTTCCTCTTCGCCTGCAGGATACCAAGTTGGGTGCGCCCGCACAATGAAACTATTTTGTCCAAAGTCTTCCAAATGGATGCCAACTTCCGCAAGGGTTTCTTTCTGCTCTTTAATTTTCAAGGCATCGCTATTTGGATAATCAATAACGATTGGTACCAATAGTTCTTGTAAATCATCACTGACTTCGCCAATTTTTTCACGGAAGTATTCGTATTTAATTCGTTCTTGGGCAGCGTGTTGGTCGATAATAAACAGGCCATCTTTGCTTTGTGCGAATAAATAAGTTCCGTGCATTTGACCGAAGTATTCTAGCTCAGGAAAACGTTCTGTCGGTCGTTCTTCTTCCAACTTGTTCAGGGCTTGTTTCAGTTCTCTTTGACTCGCAGCGCTATTGGCATCGAATTCTGGGTGAAGTTTCATTTCTTCTTGGAAAACCTCGTCAGCAGCCTCTGATGAACGCAGAGAAGGTTCTGAATCAGATACTTCAGTTATTTTCGTTTCTTCGGCTATTACCTGTTGCTCATTACTAGCTGTTTCCCAATGATTTGCGGAATCAACAGCTGCCGAAGAGGTTTCGTAAGCTGACGTTTCTTCCGCTACACTCGTTGATTCTGGCACTGGCGGCGCAAATGGATCGTCCATTGGGTCCACTGCTCTTTCTGTCTGGTTGACAGATTCAGGGGCGCTTGAGGCTGGTGTTTCGTCTGTCGCATGTTCCGCATAGAAGCGGCCTGTTGCGGGATTATAGCTTAAGCTGCCCGGTCGTTGTTTTACCGCAGGTTGTTCAGTCGATAGAGGAATTTCCATTTGTTCGGCTTTAGGTTCTGGCGGTAGTTTCTTTTTAAAACGCAAATTGTCTGCCGCATTGGGAATCAACTGTTCTTGGCTCAACACTTCTTGAATCGCCTGTTCAATTAATGCCATTAAATCTTTTTCTTTACTCAAACGAACTTCTTGCTTAGTAGGATGGACATTGACATCGACTAACAGCGGATCCATTTCAATTTCTAACACAGCAATTGGAAAACGCCCCACCATTAGTTTCGAACCATAGCCGGCTACAATTGCTTTATTTAACGCGAAATTTTTAATATAACGACCATTGATAATCGTTGATAAATAGTTGCGGCTGGCCCGTGTGACTTCTGGCAATGAGACATACCCTGTCAAAGTAAAATCAAGGTCTTTTCCTTCAATTTTCAACATTTTCTTTGCGGTGCTAATGCCATAAATCCCGGCAATCGTTTGTTTTAAATCACCATTGCCTGTTGTACTCATCATTTTGTGGCCGTCATGAACTAAGCGAAAAGCGACTTTAGGGTGACTTAACGCCAGACGATTGACAATGTCACCGATATTAGCCAATTCCGTTTGGATCGTTTTGACGTATTTCAAACGAGCGGGCGTATTATAAAATAAATTAGAAACGGTCATTTTTGTGCCTTTACGGAGGGCTGCTGGTCGGTTTTCTTCGACCTTGCCCCCTTTTAGAATCACATAGCTGCCTTCTTCTTCCTCAGCTGTGGCAGTTTCGACAATCATTTCAGAAACTGAGGCAATACTTGGTAAGGCTTCGCCTCGGAACCCCAAGCTGCGAATTCGGAACAAATCATCTCTTGTATGAATTTTGCTTGTGGCATGGCGTTTGAAGGCATTCAGTACATCTTCTTTGGCAATTCCTTCACCATTATCAATAATTTGAATGGTTTTCAAGCCAGCTTCTTCAATAAAAATATCAATTTGGGTGCTTCCTGCATCCAGTGCATTTTCCACCAATTCTTTGACGACAGAAGCGGGACGTTCAACAACTTCACCAGCAGCAATCTGGTTGGCTAGTTGTTCGGATAGTTCTTGAATTTTCCCCATTTCACGACCTCCTAACCGGTTCGGTTCCTAATTAGATACGTTTTTGCAATTGATGAAGCATGTTTAACGCATCTAGTGGTGTCATTTCTAATAGATTCATTTTCTTCAATGTGTCAATGACACTTAATTCTTCTGTTGAAACTTCTTTAAATAATGAAAGTTGCTCGGTTTCTTCATGGACTTCTGAAACTTCTTCATGATGAACTGAACTTGGAATCGTTGTTTCTTCCGCTTCTAAAGCGGATAAAATGGTGGCTGCTCGTTCTAAAAGCGGGCTTGGTAAACCAGCGATTTTAGCAACATGTATCCCATAGCTCTTATCAGCAGGTCCTTCCATCATTTTATGAAGAAAGACCACTTCGCCATCTTTTTCGACAGCGCCCACGTGAATATTCTTCAAGCCTTTTAAGGTTTCATCTAGAACAGTTAGTTCATGATAATGTGTAGAAAATAGCGTTTTGGCTTGTACTTCACGATGGATATATTCAATGATGGCTTGCGCTAGCGCCATTCCATCATAGGTTGCCGTGCCGCGTCCTAATTCATCAAATAAAATTAGGCTGTTAGGCGTGGCATGCCGCAGTGCTTGGTTGGCTTCCATCATTTCTACCATAAAGGTACTTTGCCCTGCAATTAGATCATCAGAGGCCCCAATCCGTGTAAAAATTTGATCGAAAATTGGCATTTCAGCACTTTCCGCTGGTACAAAACAGCCAATTTGCGCCATGACCACCGTCAAAGCCAATTGACGCATGTAGGTACTTTTCCCTGACATGTTTGGTCCAGTAATCAAGAGAATATCTGTTTCTGGGTTCATGCGGATACTGTTTGGAATGTATTCTTGGTGCCCTAAAACTTTTTCCACGACTGGGTGTCGTCCTTCGACAATCGCCAAATTTTTCGTGTTACTTCTTAACGTTGGTCGAACGTATTGATACCGTTCACTAATTGTTGCAAAAGATTGTAAAACATCAACCGCACTAATGGTTTTAGCCAGTGTTTGCAACCGATCAATGTTCGTTTTCACTTGTTCTCTCACGGCCAAGAACAATTGATATTCTAGTTCAACTGATTTTTCTTCGGCTTCTAAGATTAAACGTTCTAATTCTTTTAGCTCTGGCGTAATAAAGCGCTCCGCATTAGCTAATGTTTGCTTACGCTCGTATTTTCCTTCTTCTAAATTCGCTAAATTTGACTTAGTGATTTCAATGAAATAACCAAAGACCCGATTGTAACCAATCTTCAAGTTTTTAATCCCTGTTTCTTGGCGTTCTTTCGCTTCTAACTCCGCTAACCATTGCTTACCATTGCGCATGGCATCACGGTATTCATCTAATTGGTCGTTATAGCCGTCCTTAATAACGTTTCCTTCAGTAATTTGTAAAGGGGCTTCTTCATTAATCGCCGTCGCAATCAATGCCACTAAATCTTCAACAGGGTTTAAGTCGACTAACAAATCATCCCATTCCCCTTGATTGATCCCGACAATTAACTGTCGAATCGTTGGTACTTGTTCTAAAGAGGTCCGTAATTGAATTAAATCACGCCCATTCACACTGCCGAATGCCACGCGTCCTGCTAACCGCTCTAAATCATAAACGTTCGTCAATGCTGCTTGCAAATCTAAGCGTTCAAAATAGGCATTTAATAAGGATTGCACCATTTCTTGACGCGCCTTAATTTGACGTTCCTGAATCAGCGGACGATCCAACCATTGTTTTAATAAACGGCCGCCCATAGCTGTTTTCGTTTCATCTAATAGCCACAAAAGAGTCCCTTTTTTCTGTCCTGTTCGAATCGACTGACTCAATTCTAAATTGAATTTAGAATAATGATCCATTTTCAAGAAATGATCTGGCTGATATTCCACAGCTTTCTGAATATGGGACAAGCTCCGCTTTTGGGTAACGGATAAATAAGATAATAACTTGCCTGTAATTTCAATTTCTAATGGATTAAGCAGTTCATTGGTTAAAAAACTAAACTCGGCATTTTCTTCCACCGTTTCTTGTGTCGAAAAGATGATATTTAAACGTAAACTTAAGTTCTCTTTTAACGATTCAGGAATCCCTGAACCTAGGACCATTTCTTTTGTTTGCAACGCAGAAGCTTCGTTCAAAACGCCCTCTTCATCAGCCAAGACTGCTGTTTTTAATTCGCCTGTACTCAAATCTACATAGGCAAAACCGAACTGATTACCATCTGTTAGCACAGCGGTTAAGTAATTATTGTCTTTGGCTTCCAAGCCTTTACTATTCATCACCGTTCCTGGCGTTACCAACTGGACCACTTCTCGTTTGACCATGCCCTTGGTAGTCTTTGGATCTTCCACTTGCTCACAAATCGCTACTTTATAGCCTTGCTCAATCAACGTATCAATATAGCCTTGCGCGGCATGATAGGGAACGCCACACATAGGAATCGGATCATCCGCATTGCGGTTACGACTGGTTAACGTCAATTCTAAGATTTGCGCTGCATTGATAGCATCTTCATAAAATAATTCATAAAAATCACCTAAGCGATAAAATAAAAACGCATCCTTGTATTGGGCCTTAATGGATAAATATTGTTCCATCATGGGTGTATTTTTTGTCTTTTGTGGCATTTAATTCCCTTCCTTCTCTAGCTCTTCGTTCACGCGGTATTGAATGAGCGCCGTGACATGTTGGACTAAGTCATTGGCTTCGATCAGTTGTTCGCGGTAGGCTACAACGAGTGGGTGCTCATCAAACTCTTTTGTTTTCGCATCAGCTCGTTGAATGGCTTCTTTTTCAGCAGTTGGTTTGCCATAGTGAGCAAATTGAACCGCATCTTTTTGCGCAGCTTTAATTTCTTCCACTAATTCTGTCAGCTTTTTGTTTTTCTTTACCTTTTCTTCAATCGCTTGGTAGCGCTGAATGACTTCATCTTGTCCAATTAAATGTAACAATTTTTCTAATTCTTTATTACTTTGTGCATCTAAATTCAACGGCTCCATTTTTTTCACCTTCATCTTTCACCGGCACTTTTTCTATAAGAGCAGAAAAAGTTAACCTCTTAATGATCCGAGATTAACTTTTCTTCTATTATTCTTGAAACGGGCGATCTTCGCTAATCTGAATCGGCTCAATCATCTTCGCTTGGCCCGTTTGGTCATCAATCTCTAAAATACAGGCAGATAAAATCGTCCGCCCTGTTTCGACTACCTCAAAGCGCTTCGGCAATGCTGTCATAAACTTCTCAATAATCGGTTCACGCTTCATTCCTAGAATCCCATCATAAGGTCCGGTCATACCGACATCACTTAAGAAGGCTGTCCCTTTCGGTAAAATCCGAGCGTCATTTGTTTGAACATGCGTATGTGTTCCAACAACGGCTGAAACTTGGCCATCTAAAAACCAGCTCATGGCTTGTTTTTCGCTTGTCGTTTCGCCATGAAAATCCACAAAAATGAGCGGTGTCCGTTTGCGAGCGATAGCCACTAGCTCGGCGGCTTTCTTGAAAGGATCTTCCAATGGCACCATAAATGTGCGGGCCTGTAAATTAATCACCGCTAGTTCCAATTGATTGACTTTCACAAAAACCATTCCTTGACCAGGCACATCTTCTGGAAAGTTCGCTGGACGAACCATTTTCTTCGCATCATCAATGAATTCAAAGATATCCTTGTTGTCCCACGTATGGTTACCCATCGTAACAACATCGACACCATCTTGCAAAAATTTCTTATAAATCTTGCCAGTAATCCCCCGACCAGATGCCGCATTTTCACCATTGGCAATGGTCACTTGTGGACGATATTTTTTCTTTAATTTAGGGACATACGTTGCTAGGGCTTCTCTTCCTAAAGAACCGACAACATCTCCTATAAATAATATACGCAAAAAGGTTCCTCTTCTCTTTTTAACATCTCTTGTTTATTATAGTTGTTTTCGCTTTGAAAAGAAAGTTTTGGTTTTAAAAGATTAAAAAAAGTGTCTCAACGAACAATCCTTGCAATTGTTCGTTGAGACACTACACGCGATACTTATTCGCTTTTTATTTTATTTCGCATAGTCAACGGCACGTGTTTCACGGATAACCGTTACTTTGATATGTCCTGGATAATCCAAGTCATCTTCAATTTTCTTCCGAATGTCTCGAACTAAACGAACAGATTCTAAATCAGAAATTTCTTCTGGTTTCACCATGACACGAACTTCACGTCCTGCTTGAACAGCAAAACTTGAATCCACGCCTTCAAAACTATTAGAAATATTTTCTAAGTTTTCTAAGCGGCGAATGTAGTTTTCTAACGATTCACTACGTGCACCTGGACGGGCTGCAGATAACGCATCTGCGGCTGCCACTAAAACAGAAATAACTGAGGTTGCTTCCACATCACCATGATGCGAGGCAATGGCATTAATAACTACTGAATTTTCTTTATATTTCGCAGCTAATTCTGCGCCAATCTCAACGTGAGAACCTTCAATTTCATGATCCAATGCTTTCCCAATATCATGTAGTAAACCTGCACGTTTGGCTAATTGAACATCTTCGCCTAATTCGGCGGCTAAAACGCCAGCCAGTTTTGCTACTTCGATTGAGTGGTTCAAGACATTTTGACCATAACTTGTTCTGAAACGTAAACGGCCTAAAATTTTAATTAAATCAGGATGTAACGTATGAGCACCTACTTCAAAGGCTGCTTGTTCTCCGTATTCACGAATCCGTTCATCCATTTCTTTACGTGATTTTTCTACCATTTCTTCGATACGAGCGGGATGAATCCGACCATCTTGGATTAATTTTTCCAAGGTCATTCGAGCGATTTCTCGTCTGATTGGATCAAATCCGGATAACACAACCGCTTCTGGCGTATCATCAATGATTAAGTCAATCCCTGTTAATGTTTCCAATGTACGAATATTACGTCCTTCACGACCAATAATGCGACCTTTCATCTCATCATTTGGTAAAGTGACCACGGAAACAGTTGTTTCAGAAACAGAATCGGCGGCGCAACGTTGAATTGCTAGGGAAAGCAAGTTCTTCGCTTTGCGATCAGATTCTTCTTTGGCACGTTGTTCTGACTCCTTGACCATCAAGGTTAGTTCATGATTCAACTCTTCTTCTGTTGACTTCATAATAATCGATTTTGCTTCTTCTTTTGAAAGGGAAGCAATTCGTTCTAATTCTTGATGTTGCTGATTAATTAAGTTTTCTACTTCTTTTTCTCGCTCATCAATTAATTGCTGTCTAGCACCAAGTTTCTCTTCTTTTTCTTCCAGTGAGCCTTCACGTTTTTCAAGAGAGTCATCTTTACGATCCAACGTTTGTTCCCGTTGAATTAAACGATTTTCTTGAGATTTAAGTTCTAATCTGCTTTCTTTCAACTCACTTTCAATTTCTGAACGATACTTCTGGTTCTCTTCCTTAGCTTCTAGCAATGCTTCTTTTTTCAGTGTTTCTGATTCTTTCCGAGCGTTCTCGAGAATACTCGACGCTGAAATTTTTGCACCATTTATTGCTTTATCATGACGTGACTTTGCAATAACAAATCCTAAACCAAGACCGACAATCAAACCGACGATAGCGAGGAGAATATTTAAAACCATATTTCCACCTCCATACTATCTTTTTGTTAATTCATATCTTGTAGTTTTTTGATAAACTAAAATCAATTATCAATATGCCTACTTGCATATTTGTGCATACACACAATTTTATTCTAATGTTTGTCGCGAAAGGTGTCAACTTAAAAAAGCCCTTTCTTTTGGAAAGGGCAGCAAATATTAGACAACGTCACATTTTTAGGTTTCCGCCGTCACGAATTGTTTAAATTTTAGAACAAACGCCGCATAGTCTGCTGTTTGACTAAGCTGCTTGATGTGGATGGGTTCGGACATGGACAACAGTCTATTTAACAATTTAGTTCTAAACAAAGAAAGACAACACCTGTCCTGTTCAGTAAGTGTTGTCTTTCTTCTTAACGAGTCGTATTCACTCGTTATTTATTCATCTAAGGGTAATTCTTCTTGACCTTCTGCTTCTTCTGTAATGGTTGAACCGTCACCGATGCCGTATGCATCACGGACCAATTTAGACACTTCTGCCATCATTTCAGGATGATCCGCCATGTATTGTTTGGCATTTTCACGGCCTTGGCCAATTCGTTCTTCTTTGTAGCCATACCAAGCACCACTTTTGCTGATAAGGTCTTTTTCCACAGCCATATCTAGTAATTCGCCTTCTTGGGAAATCCCTTGGCCATACATGATATCAACTTCTGCCACTTTAAATGGTGGCGCCACTTTGTTTTTAACGACTTTAATTTTTGTGCGGTTACCGACGATGTCTGTTCCTTGTTTTAACTGTTCTGCACGACGGACTTCTAGACGAACCGTTGCGTAGAATTTCAATGCACGTCCACCAGGAGTTGTTTCAGGATTTCCGAACATCACGCCAACTTTTTCACGAATTTGGTTAATGAAAATAGCAATTGTTTTTGTCTTATTAATTGAGCCTGATAATTTACGTAGTGCTTGAGACAAAAGTCGTTATTGTAAGCCGACATGGCTCGCTCCCATCTCACCATCAATCTCTGCACGAGGAACTAACGCAGCAACCGAGTCGATAACAACGATGTCAATCGCACCACTTGAAACTAAGGCATCGGCAATCTCTAAGCCTTGCTCGCCCGTATCTGGTTGAGATAAAAGTAATTCATCGATGTTAACGCCTAGTTTCTCCGCATATTGAGGATCCAATGCATGCTCAGCATCGATAAAAGCGGCTGTTCCACCATTTCGTTGCACTTCTGCAATTGCGTGTAAAGAAACAGTTGTTTTACCTGAACTCTCAGGACCATATACTTCAATAATTCGGCCACGTGGATACCCACCTACGCCCAGTGCAACATCTAACGCTAAAGAACCACTAGGGATAGTTGAAATTTTTTGATCAGCTTTTTCGCCTAATTTCATAATAGAGCCTTTCCCAAAGTTCTTTTCAATTTTTTTCAGTGCGGCATCTAAAGCCACTTTACGATCATCTGCCAATGGATAATCCTCCTTTAATTTATATAAACTTATTTTTCATTTCCTGTTAGTAGGTCTATCATATCTCTTTTGTACCAAAAAAGCAAGAAAAAACCGAACAAACATTCGCATATTTATTTTTTATTAATGATTCGGTGCCGCAAAAGATCTAACCCTCGCATAACCGCACTCTGTCTAATATAATTTCGGTCACGGTTAAAATGGAAACATTCTGCAATGGTTGGTTGGCCTTCTTCCGCCAGCCCAATCCAAACAGTGCCTGTCGGTTGACCTTCGATTGGGTCACCAGCGACCCCAGTAAATGATAAACCATAGTTAGATTTAGCTAACTGACGCGCTTTCTCTGCCATTTCTTTGGCACACGCTTCACTTACCGTGCCATGTTCTTCTAAAAGTTCATGAGAAATTCCTAAAAAGTTCTCTTTTGTTTCTTGCGAATACGTCACGAAGCCTCCCTTAAAAATCTTCGAAGCACCCGCAATTTCCCCCAGTGTACTTTGGAATAGGCCAGCGGTGAGGCTCTCAGCAGCCGTGACGGTTTGTCCGTTTTGTAATAACAAATCCACTGTTACCTTGGCTAAACTATTGTCATCCCCATACCCATAAAAATAGTCTCCCACTTTAGCTAAAACCTTTTCTTCCGTCGCTGTTAATAATTCTTCGCCAGCTACTAAGTCTTTTGTTTTAACTGTTAAACGAAGTGTCACTTCATTAGGCTTAGCATAAGGCGCAATGGTTGGATTCGTTTGGTGCGCAATCAACGATTGAATCTCGGTCACCAGCTGTGATTCACCAATGCCATAAAAACGCAAGACTCTTGAAATCAATTGTTCTTCTTGTGGAAACGCATTAATCAATAAAGGTCGTGCCGCTTGTTGGAACATCGGAATTAATTCATTGGGCGGCCCTGGTAAGAGCAAATAGCTTGTTGTGCCTTCTGTTACGAAAGAACCAACCGCTAATCCTGTCGGGTTTTGAAGAACTTGTCCACCTTCAATGGCTAACACTTGTCGTAGATTATTTTCCGTCATTGGCCGCTTAGACTGTTGGAAAAACTGGTGTAAGCGGTTCAATCCTTCTTGATCTTCTACTAATGATTTATGGAGATGTTGTGCGACAACTTGCTTGGTTAAATCGTCTTCTGTAGGTCCTAGCCCTCCACAAAGGACAATTAAATCACTTCTTTGTTCTGCTTCTGTTAGTAGCGTTTCTAAGCGGCCGCCGTTATCACCAACAACGGTCTGATAGTAAACATCGATGCCTAGCGCAGCTAACTCTTCTGATAAAAAGGTGGCGTTGGTATTCACTACTTGTCCCAGTAATAACTCTGTTCCGACTGCAATGATTTCTGCTTTCATTGATTTCCCCTTCTCTAATAACATACGTAGTTAAACTCACTTTCCATTTTAGCACAACAAAATTTTTACAAAAGAATTTGAGCTTCAGGAAATAATTTTTTTATCAGGAAATTTATTAATTATTACGAAAAAAATGTTCATTTTCTCACAATACATTGTATAATAACATTATATCGAAAGGAGAGAAATGAATGAGTGTAGTATTAGGACTTTTGGGTCTATTAGGGTTACTTGTCAGCGGGGGACTGACTATCAAAGCATTAATTAAGAAACAACCGAAAAAACAATATGGCTATGCCGCATTAGCAAGTGCCGCTCTATTTATTGGTGGGGTTGCCACGACAGATTCTTCCCCAACGCTTTCACTTGATGCAGAGAGTGTTGAAACCGATGCCAATGGCTCAGCCACCATCAAAGGCGAATACGACGGCAACAGCAAACTAACGGCCAATGGCAAGGAAGTAAAAACGAAAGACAAAACGTTTGCTTACAAAGTAAAACTGTCCGATGAAAACACGCAAAAAATCACCTTTGTTGCTGAGAAGAAAGATACCAAAGTTGAAAAATCAGTCGAAGTCACACCGTCAAAAGAATTTATTGCGAGCATCACAGATTCTGAGCAAGAATTGGCCAAAACAGAAAAAGCCTTAGCTTACGCTGAAAAACAACCTTCTCAGAAAAACTATGATGAAGCCGCAACCTTAGTATCTTCATTAAGTCAAGAATACGAGGAATACAATGATCGCCTTGAAAAAATAAAAGAAGCAGTACCTGTTGATGAAGCAGTTACAACTGCTGAAAAATCTAAAAGTAAAAGCGATTATCAAGCAGCTGAAAAATTAGTAGCTGCTGCCCCAGTTGGCAAAGAAGGATTTCAACAACGATTAACGACTGTTCAAACCGCTATCGCTGAAAAAGAAAAAAATGAACAATTAGTCGCCAGTGCAACTGCCGCTGTTGAAAAAGCTGAACAAGAACCAACTAATGAAGCTTACTATAATGAAGCGATCAAACAAATTGACGCTTTAAACTCCCCAAATCAAGCTTTAACAAAACGGGTAGCCGTTGTTAAAACTCAATTAGATGCCCACAAAGAAAAACAACGAAAAGAAGCAGAAGCTCAGAAACTAGCCGCTGAAAAAGCGCAAAAAGAACAAGCCTAATTGTTCACAAAAGCGCAAGCTGAAGCAGAGGCGCAACAAGCCGCACAGGCGCCGGCGGAAGTCGAGACTGCTGCTGCGGAAGCACCAAGCGGTAACGCCTTAATTAAAGGGTCACGTAATGGAATTTATCATGTACCTGGAAGTAGATATTATAATAGAACTACGAATCCAGTAGCTTGGTTCTCTACTGTTGAAGAAGCAGAAGCAGCAGGATACCGAGCACCCAAACAGTAAATACATTAGCAATAATTAATCAAACAAGAAAATGGGGCCTCCGTTGTTTTAACGGAGGCCCCATTTTTCTTGTTTCTTTTATTGATACACACTAATTCGTTGATTTGGGTGTGCATTACTTTCCACTTCATCTAACATGGCAACGGCGTAGTCTGCGTAACTAATGTAGCTGTCACCTTGACTATTGGTTGTTAATTCTTCGCCAGCGACTTCATAATGGCCTGTCGCAGGACCTTCAGCATCAAACATGGCTGCAGGACTAATATAGGTCCAGTAGATGTTTTGAGCTTCTTTCAATAAGTTTAAAGCTTCGCCCATCGCCGAAGCTAATGGCTGAATTTCTGCTGGGAATGATGGTGTATCTTTTAATTGAGTTGTGTGTTCTGGGTCCACATACAAGGTTCCAGCGCCCCCAACGACAAACAAGCGCGTTTTTTGATTGGTTAAAATCTCAATCAAATGTTTGGTAGATTTGGGGAAATCTTGCACATCAGGGAATCCTAAGGCACTAATTAATACATCAAACGCTTGAATATCTTCTGTTGTTAATTGATAAACATCTTTTTCAATGGTCGGTGTGCCATCTGTTATTTTTGAGGCATTACGAACGATGGCTGTCACGTCCATCCCGCGACGTTTAGCTTCTGCTAAAAGTAATTGTCCTTCTTTTCCTGTTGCTCCTAATACTGCTACTTTCATGTAAATCATCCTTTCATTTTTAAATAGAACTAAAATAGTTACATTTAATACTTTAAAAGTAGAGAGATTACTTATCTCTCTTAACTTCTATTTCATGAATCACATCTGCTAAGGTGATGCTTTTCAATTCTTCTTCCATTTTTTGTTGCACTTTAGTAAATTCAGTTTCTAGTACCGATTGGATATTTGCCCCAACGGAACAGTTTGGATTAGGATTTTGATGGATATTGAAAATCTCTCGTTCCAATTCAACCGCTGTATAAATTTCATACAGTGAGATCTCTTCTGGTTTCTTTAATAAGGTATTTTTATTGGCTCCACGCATGGAATGAATCAAGCCGGCTTTTTTTAACTGACTCATTAGTCGTCGAACAACGACTGGATTCGTATTCACGCTCGAAGCAATGTATTCAGAAGTCACTTGTTCTTGAGGACCTGTTTCAATCAAACTTAAAATATGAATCGCAACACTTAATTTCGTTGACATGGCCATGTCTAATCACTCCAAACTAAATGTAACGTTATTTGTTACATTTACAGAATACGCTGTTTCGTTTTATTTGTCAATGAGAAACCTCTGACTATTCAAAATAAAAATCATTTGTTGAAACAACACGGGCCCCAAACGGCATTAACGCTAATTTCGCCAATTTAAGGGATTGTTGCCCAAACGGAATACCGATGATTGTCAGACAAAGCAACAAGCCACTAATACAATGCCCAATTGCTAATGGTAGTCCACTGATAATCAGCCAAATAATATTTACCACCAAAGATACGCCGCTATCACTATACACGACTCGCTTTTTAAACGGCCAAAAGCTCAACCCCGCTAATTTAAAACATTGTAAACCAATCGGAATACCGATAATTGTAATACACCAAATCACGCCTGCGAATAGCCAAGATAAGCCACCAAAAAAGCCGCCAAAGATGAACCATAAAATATTGCCCAGTGTTTTCATTCTTGTTCCTCTACTTTCCTCATTAAAAATTATGTATGTGAGTAAGTATACCACGAAAGCTTCTTTTTGTTTCAAACAATATTGTAAGGTCGCTGACTCGTTAAAAGACGAAGACGCTGTTTCATGATACAATGAAGAAACTAACGATAAAGGAGCAGACTTCATGGACTTACATTTAACCGTTGATCTAAAAAAAACAAAGACACTCATTGATTTAGCCGATCAGGCCCACTTAATCATTGAACAAACAACTAAATTACCGAAAAAAGAGGCAGCGATTCTTTTCTTGCTAAGAGATAACCAACTAGTTGCTTTAGGACTTGCTGAAGAAAAAGCTACATATAAAGAAGTTTCTTTTGATCACTCGATTTTATTGAAACCGACTTGGGACACAGAACTTGCCTATTTAGCGCAAGCTTTCCTAGATGATGCGAAAGAAAGTGGTTTAACATTGGAAGCAACCCCAACGACAGTCAAAATTCCGAAAAGTGCGGTAGCGACAGTGACTAACTATAAAGAAACAGTCACCTTTATCTTGGAACGTTTTGGCTACTCTCTGTTTAAAAAACCGGCGCCGAAGAAAGCCAGACCAGCCAAAGCACGCCACAAATGGACAAAAGAAGTCAGCCAAATTCCTTTTTATATTGATACTCGACAAAGCAAAGCAACTGTTTTTTGGCAAAAGCGCAATGAAATGCTTATTAAAGCTGGCGCAACAATGATGCCAGAAGCCCCTTTAAATAAAGACGGGTCTGTCGGTTTCTCCGCTAGATTTGGTGAAAAACTTCGTGATGAACGCAAGGGCCAATTTAAAGACTTTGTCACAATGGAAGATATCGTCTTAAAAAGCGTTAATGAAGTCGGCTTGTTTCTCTATTTTGCTGGAACAAACAGCTGGTTAGAGCTAGTTGATGAGAACGGCAAAACCTTAAATGAATGGACTGTGGTGGAATAAACCTTATAAAAAAATGTCACGCCTGATTTTTATGATTCAGGCGCGACATTTTTTTAATTTAAATAACTTTTTGCTATCGCTTGATACTTATCAATCATATCTAAATAATTATCAATTTCGACATATTCGTCGACTTGGTGTGCAGTAGTGGTCACACCTGGTCCAAAGACAACGCAATCAAATGTATTGTCTGATTTAGTAAATTCAGCTAAGTCTGTGGTCCCAGCGCTTGTCACTAATGGTAATGGTTGATCAAATTGGGCTTGAATGGCTTGAATTAACGCAGAATCTTTCTCAGCTTTTACAGGAATTTTATTGTAATCAATCGTTAATTCTAACTGATGTTTTTCTTTTTTGTTCAATTCATCGACAATTTTTTGTAATAATGCAATGACTTGGTCGTTGCTGAATTCTGGAATTGAACGGATATTCCCTTGCAAGGCTGCTTGACCTGGAATACTGTTCACTTGTGTGCCACCTTTAATGACGGTTACATTGTGAATCGTTCGACCTAATTCAGGATTTTCATAGTTTGCTGTGACTTCCGCCATTTGTTGGTTTGCTTCTGTAATAAATTCGTTCAAATTATTAATCGCGTTAATGCCTTCTTCTGGCATCGAACTGTGGGCTTCTTTTCCGTGTGACACAACAGAATAGTTAATTGAACCCATGTGCGCATACATCAAGTTATAATTGGTTGGTTCTCCAATGACTAAGGCACTTAAATCATCCGCATAGCCTTTTTCAGTTAATTGGCCAGCGCCTAGCTCGCCGACTTCTTCACCAACTGTACCTAAAAATTTAACCGCTCCATTTAATGGAACTTCCTTTTCTTTTAATTCAATCATTGCTAAAACCATTGCGACTAAGCCGCTTTTCATGTCCGTTGCGCCACGGCCATACAATTTATTTCCTTCAATATGGGCCGCAAATGGCGGGAAAGTCCATTGACTTTCGTCCCCTTCAGAAACCACGTCCATGTGGCCACTAAACCCTAAGACTTTTTCTCGGTTTTCACCTAAATAAGCAACCAAACTACTACGATTTGGTGCATAAGAAACAAGTTCAGAAGGGATCTCATATTTCTTCAAAAGATTTTGTAAATAGATTGCCACTTCTTCTTCGTTTCCATTTACAGATTTAATTTTAACCACATCTTGTAAAATACTAATTTTTTCTGATTTTTCCATTGCCATTCGCCCTTTCTTGTTATGCTTAATTCTAGTGTACGCTTCTCTCAGTAAAACCGCAACTGACTTGGTTAGGTCAGTAAAAAACACGCGACATTTCTTAAAACTGTCGCGTGTTTTTTGCTGAGTTTATTTTAAATAATTAGGCGCTGCCAATTCATTCTCAATGACTTGATTAGGAATCACAAATTCAGGGGTGCCCATATAGTAAGGCGCAATCTCTCCTTGAGGAAACACAATCACTAATTGGTGTTTTTCATTGATATAGAAAGGTTGGTCCTTTTTAATTTTTTTGAAGGGTTGAACATCACTGGGGGCATCCTCTTTTTCGGACCAGTATATTTTATTGCTATCGTTCTTCATTTGGTCTGCTATTTGTTGTTTAATTTCACTACTAATGACATCAATGTAAAAATCATTTTTAAAAATTAAGGGGAGTGAAACGACAACATTGGCTCGTTTATCGATGGTGTCATATTTTGTTGTCGTCGCAGAACTGCCTTTAATTTCTGTGAAGGTTCGTTTGACCACTAGGAAGCGACGGTCGTCCACGACTTTTTCATAATCTCCAGTGACTGAAACACGAGAACCATCAAACAATTGCCCTTTGACTTGTTGAAATTCTGTTTGGGCTTCTTTCAAGTATTTTTTGTTGAGCGTGTCGGCTACTGAAGATTCTTGGGATGTTTGGATTTTAGGGACATCGATGTTTACTTCACTTTCCTGTTTTTTCGCTGTCAACGTTTTGATGGTGACTAATTGAACAATTTTATCTAACACAGGAATGTTGCGGGCTGCTTCACTAAAACCTGGAAACAAATTGACTGATAAGACAAAGCCACAAGCCACCACTACACTACTTTGCAGTGAGCGGTTTCTAAAACGAAGCCAGGTGTACCGCTTTTTCTCTTTATGAAAACGCGCTTTGACTTCCGCTTGTAGATCCGTTGGCAACGGTTGTTGGCGGTATTCTTTTGAAAAGTTTTTAACAACACTTTTTACAAAATCTTCCATTATTTTTTCGCTTCCTTTCTTTTACTAATTCAATAGACTTCGGAGTTCATTCAAACTGCGGTACATCTTCGTTTTAATCGTGTTTTCGTTAATATCCAGGATCAAGGCGATCCTTCAAAAAATTTTAATAGAATAATTTCACGATTGGGACTATCTAATTGATTAATAATTTCTTCAATTTCTAAAAAACTGCGTTGGGGATTATTTAAAAGGGCTAACACATGTTCATCTTTTTCAATATGAACAGCTTCTCGTTTCTTTTTACGCCAATAATCTGTCGCTACAGAAAGCAGAATTCGAAAGAACCACGCTTCAAAATCCTTAATATCGGGTCCTTTTTGGATGGCCTTCAGTGCCTTTTCAAAGCTTTCTTGAATCACATCCAAGGCATCTTCTTTCGAATGTGTATAGTTAAAGGCAATGCGATACATTTTTTCATATTTGGTATCCACAAGCGTTTCTAACGCGCGAATTTGTTTTTTTCTTTTCCAACCATCGAAAACCATCGATTTCTGGAACCTCCTTTCCTGTACACTTATATAGACGAATCACAAGCATAAAAAGTTTCAACTTTTTTATTATTTT
>OBUN01000270.1_pt1 | contig 17819 bp, 10 predicted proteins | sample 1475851 | NCBI WGS metagenome assembly OBUN01 (sample SAMEA2579932, study PRJEB22360) | human gut metagenome | reverse complement strand
CGATTATCATTTGTCATTATTTTTCTTAAAAAATATTTTTAAACTTATTGATTTTGCTGAGTTATCAATAATTCTCATTTCTCAATTAGATTGTTTTAGGTATTGTGACTTCACAATATATAATACAGACCTATTATCAAACCAGTACTTAGGCTCGCGTAATGATTTAAGGAAATCAGATTATGCCGTAACCGTAATACGCTCGCCTGTGCGCATATGTGTAAATACTACCTTTTGAGCCCGTAATTGGAATGGCTGTCCCGTAGGTTGTGCACCGTATAAGATATCTCCTACAAGAGGGTGCCCTATATGGCTGAAAGCTACTCGAATTTGATGTGTTTTCCCTGTGTACAAACGAACTAAAACCTCTGTATATTCACATTTATTGGACTTATACACAGTTTTGTCCACATTTTGACTACTTTTATCAACATCTCCTAAGTTTATATCCACATTTTTTGCTGTTATATCCACAGAATTTTTAGACTTATTCACAGAGTTATCCACAGTCTCTGAAGAATGTCTACATAGGACGGAAAAATCTGTACGAGTCTCTTTTCCCTTAGGATTCACTTCGTAATGAATCCCATCAGCACTGCGTTCCATAGGGAATACTAAAGAATCCTCATCGGCTTCTACAATGCCTTCCACAGTCGCCATATACCACTTTTCAAAGGTATTATCATCCATTTGCTGTTGATAAATACTTTGTGCTAAACCACTTTTTGCAATGACAATGCAACCTGTCGTATCTCTATCGAGACGATTCAAGAAACGTACCTTTCGCTTAATACCATGTTCTTTAAAATAATGCGCCACACCATTGGCAAGAGATACTTGATCTTTAGAGTTTACCGTCAAACCGCATGGCTTATCCACAATAAGGAGATCAGTATCTTCATACAGAATGCGTAAGTCCATTTCGATAGGGTCATGATCTATTTTTTCCTTCGCCATAGCAATCCAAATCTCGTCGCCTTCGGAGATTGTATCCTTTGGTGTAGCCTTATGTCCATTAATGTGGATTAATTTCTCTTCAAAGAGTTTAACTAAGGACTTTCTAGGATATCTAGTATCTAACACTTCACCAAGTGAAATATCACATATTTCTCCAATATGCTCGGAATCACGACTTGATATGTCTTGATTGCTACTCGATATATCTCGATTTTTACTTGATATATCTTGACCATTACCTATTAGCTTTTGTCTTGCATTTTTCTTGCTAAGTACAGCTTCTATATCTACAGCTGTCACGGTCCACAGAATATCATCAGGGCGATGTGTTTTTCGCGCCATTAGTATCTCCTTTCTACGAGTTCAGGATCTCGTGGCATATAGTTGAGTAGCGAACTTGGTTGAACTGCCCTACCTCGTATATTCGTCTGTTCAAAGGTAATGGTCAATTCTTGTTTAGGTCGAGTTATGGCCACATAGAATAAACGCTTTTCCTCGTCTTCACGACCTTCTGCAATGGCAAAGGGACTGGGGAAAGTTCCTTCATTTAGCCCAGCCAAGAATACATGGTCAAACTCGCTACCCTTCGCTTGGTGAATGGTAATGATAGGAATGCGGTCTTCATTTCGTACTTGCTGCGCAGGCTCCCCCGCCGTAAGGGCCGCCATCTGTAAGATTTGATTTAATCGAGCCAAACCTGCAGGCCCTTCATAAGCCGCATCTAGTTTTTCCATGATGCGATACAAATCGCGTATATGCTCTACCTTTGCCGCTTCCCCATGAAATTTATAGTATTCTAGAACCCCCATTTGGTTCATGATATACGCCAATAATTTCGTTGGCATCTCCGTATAGGCTTTTCTACGCAAGGTCGCCATTTGAGAGGCGATATCCGTGAAAGCTGCTTTATATTTATTTATAGCTACCATGCGCCCCGTTGTAGTTGGTATGATTTTTTCTTTCACCACATAAATTAAAAGCTGTGCAGTGGCCAAGATATCATCCATTGCATTATGTGTTGGCTCATGGTGTATAGGGAACTTAGATGCTAGGAAGCCCAATTTATGATTTGGCAAATTAGGATAGAAACGACGGTAGATATCGAGTGTATCGTAAATAGCCTTGAACTCAGGATTGCCTAAGTTATGACGCGCCAATTCATTTGTAAAGATGGTCACATCATAGTTTACATTGTGACCTACAATAATAGTATCCTTAGAAAACTCCTTAAATGCTTTGAGTACTGTAGTAGGATCTTCGCCGTGTTCTTGTAAATATGCATCGGAGAAGCCGTGTACCTCTTCGGATTGACCAACAGGTACACCTGGATTGATAAAGCGTTCAAAGGCCTCTAAGACCTGTCCACTTTCATCGATGCGAATGGCTGCAATTTGAATGATGCGGTCTTGAGACGTATCTGTGCCGGTGCTCTCCACGTCATAAACAACTACTTCGTGCTGCTCTAAGCCACTGACAAGCTTTGCATAAGGCTCTGCCTCAAAGATAGGCATATCCATGAAGTCCGTCAATTTTAAACCTACTTGGCGCGTCTCTAGGCTTTCAATCGCAGCGATACGAGCATCACCAATACCAGCAACATATCGCTTGATAATGCGCTTCGCACTGACAGAGTCGTTTGGATTCATGAGCAGTTTGAAGTAGGCCATAATGTCCTTTATTTCTTGACGTCTAAAGAATTTAAACTCGTCGATAATCATGAAGTGACGGCGCTCCTCTTCAGGTCGTTCGCCGTTAAGACGTTCAAAAGAATCACTTAGCTGCTGTGCCTTTTTATTATCCCTCACGAGAACGCCGATATTAGCATCCTTCGGTAATGCACAGATAGCATCGTAGATATATCGGCCCTCAAGGTAGCTATTTTTACAACCTTTAATGAGAACAGGCTTACCCTTGCTTTCACTATTAGCACGAGGTAATTCAGTGTAGATAGACCCAACCAGGTCAGGGAACATATTTTGTAAGGTTTTGAAAGCCATCGTAAAGAGCGTCCAATTAGAACGATAGTTTTCGTAGAAGATGATTTTTAAAGGCTTGAAATCCGCATCAAATTGCTTGAGCAAGCGGAACGGATCGGAGCCACGCCATTCGTAAATCGTTTGGAAATAGTCACCACATAGTAGCACGTGATTACCTTCCCACAGCATTTCTAGAACTTTGTACTCTAGTACGCCTGTATCTTGCATTTCATCTACAGAGATATAGCTGTAACGACTGCGCCAGCGCTCACGAACTACAGGGTCTTGAAATAGGCGATGAACACCGCAGATGAGATCTGTAAAATCTAGGCCGTGCACGGAAGCTAAGCTTTCATCATACGCAGCAATCCATTCGTGACCATGGTTCAAGAAATCATGGAGTTCACTGTAGAGGACATTACCAAAGCTAGAGAAGAGCTGCTCAATAGCTTCGCGCTGTTCCTTCTGTAAGCGTTCGATTGTCCGCTTGTAGTCACCTACGAGATCATCAGAATAAAAGCCATATAAGGAACGATATTCTTTCACCATGGAGATAACATTAGCAAAGGACATTTCTCGCAATTTACCAGGACGGTACGGTTCAGAGAGTTCCTTGCAGTCTTCTTCATCAAAGATGGTCACGTCCGTGTACAAGGTTTCGTTGCGCTTTCCCTCTTGTTGGAGAATGAAAAAGCAAAAGCTGTGGAATGTACTAACCTCCACAGCCTTTGCAGGACTGCCCACGAGCGATTGAATGCGGCCTTTCATCTCGTTTGCGGCCTTGTTCGTAAAGGTCATACACAAGATATTCTCCGCCTTCGCATAGCCACCCTCGATGAGATGCGCCACCCGATAAGCAAGTGTATTCGTTTTTCCCGTCCCAGCGGACGCTAACAAGAGGATATTCTGTTCCACTTCATCAATAACGCGTTGTTGTTCACGATTGATAAGCATAAAAACCTCCTGTTATTTAATGCCGTAATATATAGCAGCTAAGACCATAGGAATAGGGCCTAAAATTGCTGTTAATGCCCAAATACCCACCCCAATATCCATTGGAATATTAAGTATATGAACGCACACCCAGTAGGTTAACCCACCAATCACAACATTCATAGCCACCCGTTTAATGGTGAAAAATGCTACTTTGAAAGCAATGTAGGCTACAGCAATGGAAATAACCGCCGATATAATCGGTGATGCTAATAAAGCTCCCATACTACTATCCTTTCATTTCTTGACGGTTCACTACGGCACCGCCTAGCGTTAATTCGTCGGCATATTCGATATCGCCACCCACAGGAACACCGCGGGCAATGCGCGTTACCTTGATGCCACTTGGGCTTAATAATCTCGCCAAATACAGAGCTGTTGCTTCTCCTTCGACATCCGGGTCTGTCGCGAGGATAACCTCTTGTACAACACCATCGCGAAGGCGTGCAATTAATTCTTTTACGCGAATATCGTCAGCACCAATGCCCTCCATAGGGGACAAAGCGCCTTCCAATACATGATACAAGCCCTTATAATCACCACTGCGCTCGATAGCAATGACATCGCGAGATGTTTCAACAACCATGATTGTCGTTTGATCGCGATTTGGATTGCTACAGAATTCGCAAGGATCTTGAGCTGATAAGTTAAAGCAAATAGAACAGTGACGCGTAGCCCCCTTCGCTTCTACGATAGTTTCCACGAGGCGGTCTACCTCTTCCTTCGGCATTTCTACCAAATGATAAGCCAATCGTCTAGCCGACTTAGATCCGATGCCAGGCAAGCGGCGTAGCTGTTCTACGAGCCGTTCTAAAGCGTTTGTCATTTAGAATAAACCTGTTGGCAAGTTAAGACCACCAGTTACTTTGCCCATTTCTTGAGCCAAGAGGTCGTCTACTTTTTTGCTAGCTTCGTTTACCGCAGCCATTACTAGATCCTCTAACATTTCTACATCTTCAGGATCAACAGCTGTAGGATTCAATTTCAAAGATTCGATGATTTTTTCGCCGTTCATCACAACAGTTACAGCACCGCCACCAACGGAAGCCTCTACAGTACGAGTTTTTAACTCTTCTTGCATTTTCTTCATATCTGCTTGCATTTTTTGAACTTTTTTCATCATACCAGTCATATTGCCCATACCTTTACCAAACATTGTATTTCCTCCTTTTAGGACATCGTCCTATACTAATATTCTAAGTCCATATCATTAATACTATATGACATAGGTTTATAACATATGTGTCACCTAATAGCCTCAAGGCCAAAGGTTATTATCTAACAATTACTTTTTATCTATTCTTCGATAACCTCGACTATGATGTCATGGTCTTCAGATAATTTTTCTAATGTTTCCGCCAAGAGAGGATTGTTTCGTTCCTCTTCTGTCATATGCTCTGGATCCCAGGCGTATTCTCGAGCCACCGTAACACTATCGATAGCCTCTACTTCAATAGGTGCTGATGAAAGCATAGCTTTGTCATCACCTTGATGCGGGGTTCCCCCATGAGGTTCACCCCTATCAGACTTTGGGACAGCTTCCACCTCGATATGTGCACCGCTATCCATAGGGCGCTCTAACACTTCACCATCCTCGCTGATAACAGTCACACTATCTAATGGATGTGGTGGCATATCATCTAAGGATGATACATAAGAACCCTCCATATCGTCTACAGGCACATCATCAAAGGAATGAACTGGAATATCATCCCCTTCTATAGAACCTGCTAGAGACTCAATAGGAATTTCACCATCGGGGACCTGATCAGATGGACTGCCATCAAAAGATGTAATCGGCACATCACCACCAAATGTTGGCTCTGTCTCTACACCAGCTCCTAATGCAGTTTCTGATGCATCTATTGTACTCGTATTCGCACTATCACTAACTGATGTATTTGCAACAGCACCGCCGGTTTTCTTGGCTAAGAATGCCATAGCCGCAGCCTTAGCCACGTCCACGGCTGCAGAATCAGGCTTACTCTCTTGAGGATCATTGGTTAAATCCATTTGTGTCGGTTGCCCACCAGAGGTCGTCTTTACGTCAACCATCGGTTCTTGTGGTCGTTGGGGTGCTTTTACTTGGCGTTGTGTGGTGCTACCAGCAGCCTTTTTATAGTCTTTATAAACTTGCGTGAGGGCATCCACGATTTCTACGTGTACTGCATAGCCCAGTGTATAGGTGAAAGCATCAACCGCTTCCGCCAAGTTCACTTCATTGGTCATTACATTGAGATGTAATGTATTTTTAAAGGCCATGACCGCCTTGCTTTGGTCTACATACACTAGCTGACCTTGACCGATAACGGTAGAGGTCATATTGCGATTGCTATCCTTCAAGTATTTAATCACATTGGATTGTACATTGCGATACTCTTGAGCAGACAAGATTTGTTCACTAATGATAGCCTGTGTACTAATTCCTTTTTTACCGCGACCTTTAGCTTGGTTTTTTCTAGGTTTTCGGGAAGCCGTATCCCCACTGTTTGGCGGTGGCGCCATGCCAACGCCGCCCATTGGTGGCGGAGCTATACCCACTCCATTCATCGGAGGAGGTGTACTACCTGGTGCTCCCATCGGTGGAGGCGTCATACCCACACTCGCAGGCGGTGGTGTCATGCCTACGCTGCTTGGAGGTGGCACAATGCCAACAGCAGTATTTTGAATACTACTCATGGAAGTATTCTGTACAGCAGCATTATCTACAGGAACAAAGCTGTTCGCATAGCCGCTAGGTGGACCAAATGCATTAGCACCATAAGCTGGTGTAGGAGCCGCTGGGCCTCGTTGTTCCAATTGAGCCATGCGGTTCAATAAATCATTTCGTTCAGATCGCTCAGCACTTTCTAGAGCATATACACGGTCTTCTAAGCTTTCATCAACAGAGCCTAATTTAGCACAAAGCACAAGTAGACCCATTTCAATGATGGTTCGTGGATTATCCACTTGTTTCGCATCATTCATGATAGATTGCGCACTGCGTACATATTGGTTAAGTTCATTGAAATCAACGCTATTAGCCTGAGCTAAAAACTCATCCTTAAAGGCATCGTATACCTTGAGTTCATCTGCATCTGGAGCCACCTTACCAACGAGCAAGGCGCGCACATGTTGAATAAGAGCTTCCATTATCTGCGTTGCATCACGACCTTCTGCCAATGCATCGTGAACGTAGGATAATACTTTAGGGCCATCGCCATTGCGCAAAGCATCTAGGAAGTGAATAATCCATTCCTTACTTACGAGACCGATTAATTCTTCCACCACTTGCGGTGTAATAGAGCCCGTTGCCATACCGGCACATTGGTCTAAAATACTCAAGGCATCACGCAAGCCACCATCTGCATGAACAGCAATGAGCTGCGCCGCTGCAGAATCAAGGCCAAAGCCTTCTTTTTCTGCTACATAGGATAAACGCTGAGCGATATCATCAGATGTAATGCGTCTAAAAGTGTACCGCTGACAACGAGACACGATAGTAACAGGCAATTTTTCAATTTCTGTAGTAGCAAAGATAAACATCACATGAGCAGGAGGTTCTTCTATGGTTTTTAAAAGTGCATTCCACGCCTCTGTAGTGAGCATGTGGGCTTCGTCTATGATGAACACCTTTTTACGCCCCTCAACAGGCATAAATTTGACGCTTTCACGAAGAGCACGAACCTCATCGATACCACGATTGGATGCGGCGTCGATTTCAAGAACGTCCATGGACTGTCCACTCAAAATCGATTTACAAGCACTACATTCGTTGCAAGGGTGATCCGTTGGGCCCTGCTCACAGTTAATAGCGCGCGCAAAAATCTTCGCCATACTCGTCTTACCAGTCCCCCGAGGACCGGCAAATAAATAGGCATGAGCTACCTTATCCTCCCGGATAGCGCGCATCAACGTATCAGACACCTGATGCTGACCAACTACATCGGTAAATGTCTGTGGACGATACTTACGATATAGCGCAATATATGCCATTGGAACACCCCCTTTTTCCGAAACTTACAATACTTTATTATACCATATTCAAGAAAATCTGACTCATTTTATAGAGTTTTATCAGTAATTCATACTAGTCATTTGAGCCCATCAATTAGACATAAAAAAAGCGGCCCCACAGGCCGCCTTGCAATATTCGATCACGACAGCCCCCGGGTTCCCCGTGGCACATGAAGGTTACCGCTTAGTGCTGCTACCTCTCAGTCCTGACACGATTCACAGGCCCCCATTGCACAGGCCCGAGAACTGCCATGATCCAATATTGCAATACAAATATTATACATGAAAATGCCTCTATAGTCAAAGCTATAGAGGCTTTTCATATATCCTATCCAAACGATATTCAATCAAATTAAAAATTATTATGCATATTTTTCTTTAAATGCAGCCAATTGTGCTTCTTCTAAGGACAAGCCTTGTTCTTTGAAGCGTTCAATAGCAGCTTGCATTTCTTCGTACGCTACAGGTACAACTTTTGTAAATCTGTTTACAAAGTTATTCCAGTTTTCTAAAATATGACGGCCTTTAGCGGAGTTAGTATGCAATACATGTTGTTCTATCAGTTCTTTAATGCGTTTAAGGTCATCATTATTGGCTGTACGTAATTCTACGAGACCTGTATTGACATAGCGTTCATCGCAATCGAGGATATACGCATAACCACCGGACATACCTGCTCCAAAGTTACGGCCAATTTTACCAAGTACGAGTACTTCGCCACCAGTCATGTATTCACAGCCATGGTCGCCGACGCCTTCCACAACGGCAGTGATACCGCTGTTACGAACGGCGAAACGTTCACCGGCCACACCGTTGATGTAGGATGTACCAGAGGTTGCACCATAGAAGGCAACGTTACCGATAAGGATATTTTCATCAGCTTCAAAGATGGATTTCTTAGGTGGATATACAGTGATGGTACCGCCGGACAAGCCTTTACCGAGGTAATCATTCGCATCACCTTCAAGTTCTAGTGTCATGCCTTTAGGAATGAAAGCACCGAAGGATTGACCCGCAGAGCCTTCGAAATTCAACTTGATTGTATTGTCTGGCAAGCCGCTTTCACCATAACGACGTGTCACCTCAGAACCAACCAAGGTACCTACAACGCGGTTGATGTTAGTGATAGCCAATTTAGCGCGAATCGGTTTTTGATCCTCAATAGCAGGACGGCACATACGCAAAAGTTTGGACATATCCAAGGTGCGTTCCAACTCGTGATCTTGGTCAACCATGTGCATATGTCCCACAGAGGAATCAATGTATGGACGGAACAATATGCGTTTAAGATCGACGCGAGACAATTTGAAGTTATCATCTTGAGATTTTTGACGCACAAGATCGATACGACCAACGAGTTCAGCTACGGAGCGAATACCTAAACGACCTACCAACTCACGCACGCTACGGATGCCTAAACGAGCCATGATTTCACGTAGTTCACGAGCAATGAAAATCATCAAATTTTCAACATATTCAGGCTTACCTGTGAAACGAGCACGCAATTTTTCGTCTTGTGTAGCTACACCATAAGGACATGTATTAAGATTACATACACGAGCCATTTTACAGCCTACTGCTACGAGAGGCAATGTGCCAAAGCCGAATAGCTCAGCACCGAGCATAGCTGCCACAGCCACATCGAAACCAGTCATCAGCTTGGAGTCTACTTCTAATTGAACACGGTCACGCAATCTGTTGAGCATCAAGGTTTGATGAGTTTCAGACAGACCAAGTTCCCAAGGCACACCTGCATGTTTTACAGACGTACGACCAGCCGCACCTGTACCACCATCATACCCGGAAATCAAGATATTATCCGCTTTCGCTTTCGCTACACCAGCAGCAATCGTGCCAACGCCTGCTTCAGATGTCAATTTAACGGAAATACGCGCATCTTTGTTAACGCATTTCAAATCATAAATCAACTCTGCCAAGTCTTCGATGGAGTAAATATCATGATGCGGTGGTGGAGATACGAGCTCAACACCTGGAGTGGAGTGGCGAGCCTTAGCAATTTCAGGATATACTTTTTTGCCTGGTAATTGTCCACCTTCACCTGGCTTAGCGCCTTGAGCACATTTAATTTGCAATTCTTTTGCATGAATGAGGTAGTTTGCAGTTACCCCAAAACGACCAGATGCAATTTGTTTTACTTCGGAATTCATACTATCGCCGTTTGGCAATGGTTTAAAACGATCTACATCTTCGCCGCCTTCACCAGAGTTAGATGTAGAGCCTAAACGATTCATTGCAATGGCAATGGCTTCATGCGCCTCTTTACTGATGGCACCGTAGCTCATAGCACCAGCTTTAAAGCGTTTTACAATAGATTCTTCAGGTTCAACCTCTTCGATAGGAATACCGCCACCTACAGGATAGTTCAATTCCATCAAGGAACGCAATGTAACGTGGTAATCATTGCGAATCGCTTTGGAGTATTCTTTATATTTTGCGTAGTCGCCGTTGATAAGAGATTCTTGTAAAAGTTCGATTGTCTTAGGATTGAATAGATGCTCTTCCCCATCTTTTACAGGACCATACCAACCGCCTGGTTCGAGTACTGTTTCATCGGATTTGAAAGCACGTTCAAAACGAGCTAATGCTTCATGTGCTACCCCACCAAGACCAATACCGCCAATACGTGTTGGTGTATTTACGAAGAACTTATTAATGAAGTTAGTATTCAAGCCCAACGCTTCAAAGATTTGTGCACCGTGGTAGGAACGAACTGTGGAAATACCCATTTTGGACATAACTTTCATGATGCCACCTACAGCGGCCTTGATGTAGTTCTTTTCTGCCTGTTCTGGTGTAATATCGCCAAGACGTTTACGAGCTTGTAAATCGCGTACAGTTTCAAGCGCCAAGTATGGGTTGATAGCTGTTACACCATAGCCGATTAATGTACAGAAGTGATGTACTTCACGAGGTTCACCAGATTCAAGGATGAGACCAATTTCTGTACGCAATACTTTGCTAATCAAGTGATTGTGAACAGCAGCTACAGCCAACAATGCTGGGATTGGCGCATGATGTTCATCGACACCACGGTCGGATAAAATCAATACATTTTGATCTGTACGAGCTGCTTCTTCTGCCTTAGCACACAATTCATCTAATGCATCGCGCAAGCCTTCGGCACCCTTAGTTGGATCAAATAAGATTGGCAAGGTTACAGATTTCATGCGACGGCAATCAAGAGCTTTGATGGATGCCAATTCTTGGTTTGTAAGAATTGGGGTACGCATGGACAATGCATAGGTACCAGCTTTATTAGGTTCTGTTAAATTACCAGAGTTACCAAGCATAACCCGTGTAGATGTAATCATTTCTTCACGAATAGAATCAATTGGAGGATTCGTTACTTGCGCAAACATTTGCTTAAAGTAGCTGTATAGCAATTGTGGTTTATCTGACAAGATAGCTAAAGGAGCGTCGGCCCCCATGGCACCAACAGGATCTTTACCATCTTTTGCCATAGGCACAATCATGCGCACAAGGTCTTCTTGGGTATAACCAAAAGCTTGTTGTTCTTTGAATAAATCATCTACTGTTGGAATTGTACTTTCATCGGCTTGCGTAATTTCAGACAAATGAATAACGTGTTCCTTTACCCATTCATTGTATGGTAATTCAGTAGCGACGCGATGTTTGATTTCTTCATCAGAGATGATACGTTGCTCCTCTGTATCAATGAGTAGCATTTTACCTGGTTCCAAACGGCCTTTAGCGCGGATGTTTTCAGCATTTTCGTTTACAACGCCAACCTCGGAGGCCATGATAACGCGATCATCTGTTGTCACATAGTAACGAGCAGGACGCAAACCGTTGCGGTCAAGGACACCGCCGATAACTGTACCATCGGTAAAGCCCATAGCCGCAGGACCATCCCAAGGTTCCATCATAAAGCTATTGAACTCATAAAAATCATGTTTTTCTTGACTCATGAGATTATTGCGTTCCCAAGGCTCAGGAATCATCATCATAATCGCATGAGGCAAGGAGCGGCCTGTCATGTGCAAGAATTCTAATGTGTTATCAAACATAGCAGAGTCAGATCCGCTATCATCTACTACAGGGAATACCTTTTTGATATCTGGGAACAATGGAGATTCCGCTTTACCTTCACGAGCGTTGATCCAGTTTACATTGCCGCGGATGGTGTTGATTTCACCATTATGAACTAAGAAACGGTTAGGATGTGCTCGAGCCCAACTTGGGAATGTATTCGTACTGAAGCGGGAGTGAACCATTGCCAACGCAGAGGTAAAGTCAAGGTCGCTCAAATCAAGGTAAAAGTCGCGCAATTGACCAGGTGTTAACATACCTTTATATACGATTGTTTTAGAGGATAAGGAGGCAATATAAAAATCGCTAGACAATTCCTTGCTTAATGGAATAATGCGTTTTTCCGCCAATTTACGAATGATATATAATTTGCGTTCAAATTCCTTATTGTTCGTTACATCGGGGCCTTTACCGATGAGGATTTGAATCATCCAAGGACGAATCGCCGCAGCCTCTTTACCAACCTTTGTACCATCAACCGGTACTTCACGCCAGCCGAGAACAACTTGACCCTCTTCGCGTACGACCTCTTCAAGAATTCGCTTCTGCTCGTTACGGAGACTTTCATATTTATGTGCAAAGACCATACCTACGCCATATTCGCCAACTGCAGGTAGGTTAATACCAAGCACTTCGCACTCGCGCTTGAAGAATTCATGCGGGATTTGTACTAAAATACCGGCACCATCCCCAGTATCCTTGTCGGCACCGGCACCACCACGATGTTCCAAGCGCTCCAAAATGCGTAAACCATCGTCGATAATATCATGAGATTTTTTTCCCTTAATATTAACAACGAAGCCCATGCCACACGCATCCTTTTCAAATTGGCTGCTGTACATACCATTGGCTTCAAGTCTAGCTTGATCTAGACGTTGTTGCTCTATTGTGCTTTGCTTCATATCCATAACGTGCACTCCTTCATATCACTTGATCATTCCAAGCACTGCGGCATCGTTCCGTTCGGTCTTGGTAAAAGTATAACTAACAAACTATTTCTCTATAAAATTATCAATTTAACATTCTATAGAATTTTATGTCTATACACAGTATACTCCTGTCCACTGTGAATTGAAAATATAAAAAAAACATAGTCTATGCTTTTCATGCATAGACTATGAGTTTTTATCACTATTGTTTTTTGTATACAAGGACACAGGGATAATAAGCTTCTCATCCAATAAATACGATAGTCTTATTATTTAGAGTGGAAAAATCAACAGTTATTTTTCTCGACCAAAATTATACCCTACTTCACAGGTAATCGTAATAGCTTCGTCTTTACCATACGGCACGAAAGTTAGCTCTGATGCGTGCAAACATTGGCGTGTATAGGACTTCTTGCGCGTACCATACATAGCATCACCTACGATAGGATGACCAATATGTTCCATGTGAACCCGAATTTGATGAGTTCTGCCAGTCAACAATTTAAAACGTAACAGCGTATTGTCTCCTTCATAACCGAGAACGGTATATTCCGTTTGAGCAGGCTGACCAAACTCATCGATAACACGGCGATTATCGAATACTGGATCTACCCCGATAGGCGCATCTACCATGCCATCCGCATCAATGCGACCTTCTACAAGACCTGTATAAATGCGGTCGATACGACCTGCTTGTAGCTCATCAGTATAGTATTGTTGTGCTTCCTTTGTTTTACCAAATAGAATACAACCCGATGTATCTCGGTCGAGGCGGTGCACAGGTCGAACCTTATGGACTACGTTTTTCTTCGCATAATACCCTGCCACATAGTTACTCAATGTACAAGACTTCGTTTGCCCTGCAGGATGAACGAGCATAAAAGGAGCTTTATTCACAACTAGAGTATGAGCATCTTCGTAGAGAACGGTAATCGGCCCCTGTTCTACGTCTACCCCATAATCCTTATCTTGTGGTAACTCCAAAGTTAATACATCACCCTTTTTAAGTACTCGCTGCGAATGAGCCACACGGCTATTAACTTTCACCCGTTTCTTGCGAAACATCATTTGTATATCCCGAGAGGATAGGGAAAATCGTTCCTTTACATATTTAGAAACCGTCAACTCAGTTGGTTCTTTCACCGTATATGTTTTCCAGCTCATATTACCACCATTCGTTAATATATGTTTTTTGTTCAGGATAGAGAATATCGAAATAGTCTAACCATTCTTCGCTTACTGAAAGTTTCCCTTCAAACGCAAGGTCTCGAGCCGTAAGTGTGCCCATTAATAACTGGCTCAACGCACCGACCTCAATGGTAATATCTGTTTCACCCTCTATCGTATCAGAAATCTTTTTAACGGATGGAGTTAATGCACTGCCATATTGTACTTCATAGCGACCTTTGTTCCAACTGCAAAGCCCATCTTTTACAGCAAAGGTCATTGTTATAGGCATCATCAATGCCTCTTGATTGACAGGAATTGCTTCAAAAGCAGCTTTTACATCTACAATACGACTCATCATATATGGCATGGTAGCGTGGCCAGTTCTACCATCAGGATAGAAGCGATAATATGTATCGTGAAGGCCTTCATTCCAACGGATAGACGTACCTTGAGAACGGTGATTATAGAAATAATTTAATAATGCACGTTGTGCACGGCGTGTCGTGTAAACCAACTCAGTAACAGGAATTTCAGGCTGACCTAAACGATACACTGCGTAGCCTTCAATGACATGGTCATCGTTGCGCACTACAGCAACATTTACGCCTTCTGCAAAAAAGCTGCCTAACAAACGTTTCCATTCCTTTTCACCACGTTCTGCGTAGCCAGAAAGACGAGCCGTATATGTTTTATATACTGGATCTAACAAAGTCCATTGATCTACGCTATTTAGTAAGCCAAAGCTCAACGTTTTATCTGTCATAGGGCGCAAGTCTTCTAGCGATATGGTATTCACCCATTGATGAGCATAAAGCTCCCAACCATATTGTTGATAGAACGCTGCCTTGGATGGCATCAAAATCGTCATAGCTTGACCGCGTTTACGAAGCTCCTCTAGTGCAGCAGTTAACAGTGCACCGCCTACACCACCACGGCGGGCTGCTGGATGCGTTGCAACGCCTACCATATAGCTCGTAGGCAATACGGCACCACGTACATTAAGATTGTATTGACGCAAATGAACGGTACTCAACAATTGGTCCTGTTCTAGGCCGACCATTGTATTCTCTGGTTCATAACAATTTGTAAAATAATATTGGAAGAATGGATCTTCCTTTGGTTCAAAGCAGTACGCCCATAGATTTTCCACATGAGGCGTATCTTGAGCCGTCGCAATTCTAAATTCCATAATTATGTCCTCGTTATATCATAAGAGCCGTTATCTATCTGTCGCGTCACAGCGTATAATATCTAATCTGATCTAATTTAAGCACATCACATCGCCATATCGCCATATCGCCATATCGCCATATCGCCATATCGCCATATCGCCATGATGATACGATAGTTACATTCAAATAGATAGTCTAACAATTCTATTATAACAAAATGAGCTATGAAGCACATCGACTTCATAGCTCAGATTTTATTTACCACCTGTCGCATTATCTGCTTCGTTAGCATATACTGCGTCATATTTTTCAGCAAAATGATCTGGGTTATAAGATTCTTTTGCTTGACGAAGACCAGGCAAGCCCATATCTTCTTCACGGTTGATGAATTCTACTTCGCTAAATTCATGACGAATGAATTCATTATTGATAGCTTGATACAAACCACGAATATCTGGATTTGCTTTTTCAATGTGAATCAAAGCAATTCTGTCATTGAGAAGTTCACCGATACTAAAAGCCTCAACACGGCCGAATAATTTAATGGCACCGCCTTTAAGGCCCAACACGTCCCAGTTATCAAACAACAAGTTGATGGCTACCAATTCATCTTCGATACCTTCTTCATGATGCGTTTCTACCCAAGATGCTGCCGTTTCACGACATAATGGGATGATATCATCTGTAATTGGCACATATTCATAGTTAGAATATTGCATGCGAAATTGGTTTAAATGGTTTTTCTTTTGACGGAATTTCTTACCAGACAAGTTGATAAGATCTTCGGACTTGTAAATATATTCGTAATTGTCACGGTCAGGTGTAAATGCATAGCGACCAGGACATAGGTCTTCCATGCGTTCTTTCACATCTTTGCTAACGCCTTTAAATCGGAACGGCAATTTATTTTCTACGAACCATTCTTTAGCACGCAACAAACCATCAAGGAACTTTGCATCTTTACCAGCAAATGGAGGCAATAGGAATGGCTCACGCTTGCCACCACCTTGGATATACAATACGCCATTCTCTTCAGCCCAGCGAATACCGTATGGATCTTGCCACATAAACAATGTAGTAAAGCAATTATCGGATGCTTCATAATGATGTTGTTCAAAATACTTGTCGATTAATGGTTTATCTCGCAATTCAAAACGTTTAAATTCTAAAATAATAATCCCTCCTATCAGATTCCTCTTTTGAGGTTACTTTCACGATTTGTGAAAGTTTCGATTCTATCATATTTAAACATAAATTCTAACAATCTAGTATTAACCCCATAGGGTTCGTAATTACAATTTTACAGATTCACCTAACTCAAAGGTGCCATCCGTTGTGATAACCTTGTCACCTTCGTTAAGTCCAGAAATAATAGCTACGTCATCACCTTCAGTAATGCCTACCTCAACAACACGTACATCAACTGTATTATTCTCGGTTAATACATATACATATTTGCCATCTTGATTTTCCCGAACCGCCTTAGTTGGAACGGTCAGCATCTTGGCTTTCACATTAGATTCAATAACGAGTGTATAGAATTCACCAGCCTTGATAAGGCCTTTCTCATTATTGAAAGTGGCTTTCACAAGAACACTTGGCACATTTTCAGGTTGAGTAATATCTACGTAAGTCAATTCACCTGGTAATTCTTGGTCACCTACCTTGAGAAGTACCTTCATGCCATTCTTCGCTTCAGGTGTACCTAATTTCATAGCCGCATCACGAGGAATGCTGAGGGATGCAACCATCGGCGTAGATTGCTGAATCATCATAAATGGACGGTCTGCAATCGCCATTTGACGGTCTTCGTTATAGATAGATGTTACAGTACCTGCTATAGGAGCCACGATTGTAGATGCCGCCATCTGAGCCGATACTTGTGCGATTTGTGCCTCAATGGCCGCCGTATTGATGCCTCCGCCACCACCGGTTGTAACTGTTGTAGTTTGTGGTTGAGATCGTTCCAAAATACGATCATATTCTTTTTGTGTGATTATGCCCGCTTCACGCATGCGTTGAGCCTGTTCCAGTTGAGTACTGTCTATAGATGCTGCAGTCGTAGTCGTCACAGCTGAGGCATATGATTGTGATTGGGCTTGCGCTAATTGTCCTTGCAAGGATGCTAGCTGTTGTTGTAAAGCCGATGTATCTACAGTTGCCACAGTTTGACCTTGCTGTACTTGATCGCCTACTTTCACGGCATACACGACCTGCCCCGTCAAGGTCGGCGTTATCGTCGCCTTATTAAGGGCCGTTACATTGGCATCATTATGAATCTGCAACGGCATATCCTTGTACGTTACCTCTGCGACGGATACGGTTTTCGTACCACATCCCGCAATAGCGAGTGTCATAATCATAACACCAAGGATAGCAATTACAGAGCAAAAACGATTTATTTGCATTCTGTCACTTCCTATCATATTGATTTTTATCAATACCTTAGTATATCATAAAATCAGTTAGAATTGTATGAAAGCTAATTCCTTTAATTTATGGATATAACGGAGGGTCTTATGGAAGAAAGGATGGGCTTTTTAAAGCATCGTATT
>OBUN01000262.1_pt1 | contig 18353 bp, 14 predicted proteins | sample 1475851 | NCBI WGS metagenome assembly OBUN01 (sample SAMEA2579932, study PRJEB22360) | human gut metagenome | reverse complement strand
GTGTTAATTCTAATAATTTATTTTTCAAATCTTCTTCCATATGGCCAAGTTCGATCTCGGCAGCTTGGCGTTTTTCTTTTCCTTCTTGTTGAATACGTAATGTTTCTTGGATAGTTTCAATTAAATCATTTTGTGTTTTTTGTAATGTTTCAATATCGACTAGGCCACGTTCGTTTTCTTTTGCTGTTTCAATTGCAGAAATTTTTAGCATTTCTGAATTTTTCTTCAGTAAGTCATTGGTGGTTTCAGAGACTTGACGTTGAGCAGTCACAGCATCTTTTTGACGGAGTAAGGTCAAGGCGATGACTACTTGGTTTTTCCATAACGGAATCGCCGTATTCACCGATGATTGAATTTTCTCAGCCAAAGCTTGGTTAGTATTTTGGATTAAACGAATTTGTGGGGCTTGTTGAATCGTAATTTGACGAGCCAAGCGTAAATCATGGGTTCTTTTTTCTAAACGGTCTAGGAATTGGTTATAATCATTAACAATTTGGACATCCATTTGATCCCCAGATTCTTCCGCTTTTTTCATGGCTTCAGGGATAATTTGCGTCCGTAGTTCTTCTGCTTTTAATTCCCCAGCGGCAATATAGATGTTTAAGGCATCAAAATAATCTTTATTTTTTTGATACAATTGATCTAACATGGCATTATCTTTTAAAAGACCATCTTTTTCATGGGTTAATTTGACAGCAATTTTGTCAATTTGCGCACCAATTTTTTGATATTTGGCGGTAATTTCGTAAACGGATTGTTTGACTTTACCTAACATTTTTTGAATAAAGTTGCCTTCGCCAGCACGTAATTCATTGGGATTGGCTTCATTTAAACGAAACATTAGATCGGTCAGTGAATCACCAACAGGACCAATGTCTTGTGCTTGAACGTGGTTTAACATCGCTTGCGAAAATTCGCCGAGTTTGATTTGGGCATTTGAACCATAGGTAATTACTGCTTGTGAATCTTGGACATCAATTTTTGAAGCTAATTCTTTTGCTTGGGCTTGACGTTCTTGTGGTAATTTATCAATTAAACGAGGAGCTGCTTGCTGTTCTTTTAACTCAGATAGTTCATTTTGTTGCGTTGGTGTTAGTTCATCCATTGATGAAAATGGATTACTTAATAAATCGTCCAATGTATTGGTTACAGATGTTGTTTCTTTGGGTTGTTGCTCAGTCATTTTTTTTCCTCCCTAATGATTATTGCTGGTCTTCGTTTACTTGAGGTGATTCCTCAGTTGCAGCTTTTTGCGACAAGCTGCTTTTAGCGATCGACATTTCGACATCTAAATCGTCTAAGTCATCGGAAACGATTTCCTCATAATCATTTTTAACTAATTTTGACAATTGGTCAATGATTTGTGCGCTTTCTTCTAATTTTTCATACGTTTGTTTGTTTTTTACTTCATGTTGTTCGATTTCTAAATGCTTACTTGTTAAGTCAACGATATTTGGTAAATGTGTATAGAGAAAGTGATTGGCTAAGTGTAACTTTTTAGGTTCTTTCACTAACTCTTTAAACAGAGCTTTAGAAACCTTCGTTGTATCATTACGTAAGTCAATCGCCCGTAATTTAGTTGAACGATTCATGTTTTCTTGTAATTGTATGATTTGTTTTTTGGCTGTGCTCATTGTACTTCTGAAAAAATCAATTTCTTGTGGAGATAACCCCAACTCACGATAATGGGCTTCTTTATCTTTTGTTAAGTAAGGCATTTGATCGCTCTTGTCGGCGGCATTTTTCTTTTTTCGATAGAGAACGAATACTAAAAAGCCTACCAGAATCACAAAAGCGAAGAAGCCATATTCTCTAGCGACAGCAATGATTAAGGCTCCTAAAAGAATATAGCCAATCAGTAATTTTGTATTTAATTTGTTCATTTATATAGTTCCTCCTATCTATCTAATCCTCGAAAGAGTCAGCTCTCGTTACAATAGTTATTTTAGCATACTCTGTGAGAGAAAAGAAATACAGCGGAAGATGTATTTTATGATTTAGTGAAATCCTAAGAAAAAAAGTATAAAACGCAAAAAAAGACCCGTCCTAATTGGGGGTAGGACGGGAAAGGAGTTAAAAATGAAAAAGTGTTTTGTTAGGGTTGTTTGTTGGTATGCTTAAATAATACAAGAAAGTTGTGAATTTTTTATGTCTATTTTTTTTCGAAAATGTAATTTTTTTCTAAAGCAATAAATTTTTTTCTTTGAAAAGGGTTTAACTAGAGAAGAAGGGGTGCGATTTTTATCATTTTAGGGTATGATAAACAAGAAAGGTTGGTGAAAGATATGTTAAATTATGAGGACTTCGAAGAAAAAACACTTCAACGTCGAGAAATTTTTAAAGGAAAGATTATTGATGTTTTTTTGGATGACGTGGCTTTACCGACAGGCGGCACTGCTAAACGCGAATTGGTTTTTCATTCAGGCGCAGTAGCTATGATTCCGTTAACCGCAGAAGGAAAAATCGTCTTAGTTAAACAATTTAGAAAACCCTTGGAACAAGTGATTTTAGAAATTCCAGCGGGAAAAATTGATCCTGGAGAAGAAAATCAACTGGAAACGACGGCTATGCGGGAATTAGAAGAAGAAACTGGGTATCGTGCAGGTCAGCTTACCTACATAAATTCAATGTATCTGTCACCAGGATTTGCTAATGAAAAATTGGCTCTCTATTTGGCAACGGATTTGCAGAAAGTCGAAAATCCGCGTCCTCAAGATGAAGATGAAATCTTGGAACTTTACGAGCTAACAATAGCTGAAGCCAAAGCAGAGGTGGCAAAAGGCACGATTTGTGATGCCAAAACACTTTTTGCTATACAATACTGGGAATTGTATTTACTGCAGAGACAGTTTAAGGAGGACACGCAATGAGCAAAGGTCCGTTAGTCACTCGGACAGAGCTTCGCAAACGCAGAGAAGCAGAAGAAAAAGAAGCGGAACGTCGTCAGCAAGAAGAGCAGAAGCTGGCGGAAAAAGCGTATAAGCGAAAAGAAAAAGAAATTTCGACGTTTTATCGTAAAGAAAAGAAAAAACAAAAACCAATCAACAAGTCACGAGTAGGAGAATACTCGAAGCGTCGAGAACGGAGTACTTGGTTAAACAAGGCAATTATTATTGTAGCGATTTTATTAGCCGTTGTGGCATATATCGTTTTGAATTTATAGAAAAGAGGAATCACTATGAAAATTGGAATTATTGGAGCAATGGATCAAGAGGTCAAAATTCTAAAAGAAAAATTGACAGACACGATGTCATGGGAACGAGCAGGCGCTTTATTTGTTTCTGGTTCGTTAGGAAGACATGAGGTGATTGTGGTTCGTTCAGGAATTGGTAAAGTGGCCTCAGCTGTGACCACGACTTTATTGATTCATCAATATGGCGTAAATATGGTGATTAATACCGGTTCTGCTGGTGGTATCGGTGAAGGACTAAAAGTCGGCGATTTAGTCATTGCAGACAAATTAGCTTACTTTGATGTTGATGTCACTGGTTTTGGTTATGCCTATGGACAATTGCCTGGTGGTGTACCTTTGTATTTTGAAACAAGTGAATACTTGCGGATGGAAATTGCGAAAGCTGCTGAAAAAACTGGTTTAGCTATTCGTAAAGGATTGATTGTTACTGGAGATACTTTTGTGGATAGCGCTGAGAAAATCGCCAAAATTAAGAAAGAGTTTCCTGAAGCCTTAGCTTGCGAAATGGAAGGCGCAGCAATTGGCCAAGCGGCTTCACAGTTCAATATTCCATTCTTAGTTGTACGGGCAATGAGTGATACAGCAGATGGCGAAGCAACTCAAAGCTTTGACGAATTCATCGATGAAGCTGGGAAAAAATCAGCCGAAATGGTTATTCATTTTGTCGAGAACTTAGTTTAAAAAGAGAAAGAAACAGCCATCATTTCATCAATGAAATGATGGCTGCTTCTTTTTGCTTATTGTCACTTAATGGAAAGTTTTTAAATACTGTTCTTTTTGTTTACGCGTTAATTTTTTAAAGGCGGCTTCGGCTTTGGTGGCCGCGCTACGTGTTTCAAATTTCTCTGTATGAATCATTTTGACTGGGCGGCGTTTGGCTAACCGTGTATATTTTGCACCAGTTCCGCTATTATGTTCGGTTAATCGACGTTCTGGCTCAGTTGTATAGCCACCGTAAAAGGAACCATCTTGGCAAAGTAAAACATAAAAATAATGGGATTTCTTATTCTCCATACAGCATAGCCTTCATTTCAGCTTCGTATTCGTTCTTTTCATTGTATGTAAAAAGAGGTGGTAACACACGAAAACCGTCTTTTTTGCCTTGCTTAATGCCTTCAATTAGTAAAACATTGGCTTCTTTGCCTGGCTTCGGATAAACAAACCGAGCTTTTTTCGGCGCAATATTGGCGTTTTCCATGGCATGTAAAATATCCAGGAAACGATCAGGACGATGAACCATTGCGAGGCGACCATTTGTTTTTAATAAATCCGCTGACACAGTGACCACTTCTTGAAGAGACGTGTGAATTTCATGACGGGCAATCGCTAAATGCGGGTTTGGATTTTTTTGGCTAGTTGGTCGTTCTTTAAAGTATGGGGGATTACATAGTACTAAATCCACAGAATCTTTTTTGATGACTTCTGTCGCTTGTTTTAAATCACGTTCATACATCGTTACTTGTTTTTCCAATTTATTTAATAGAATACTTCGTTGACCCATATCTGCCAAACGAGGTTGTAATTCGATTTGGTCGATCTTTGCAGCTGTTTTCCGACTAACGAAGAGGCCGACCGCGCCATTGCCAGCACACAAATCGACAATCTTGCCTTTTTTTGGTAGTTGCGGAAAATTAGCCAATAAGACTGCATCAATGGAAAAAGAAAAGACTTCTTTGCTTTGAATAATTTGAATATCATCCGCATATAATTGATCAATCCGTTCGCCGGATAATAACATAGATTAAGAACCTCCAACTTTTCATCTGATTGTTCATGTATTATACTACTTTTAAACCCGTATGACAAAATCTGTTCCCTAGATTAGTAGGGACATGTTATTTCTCTAATTGATAGACGTAAAAAAAGCTTGTCAAAAGGTAGAGCTTTCGGCATACTAGAAAGCGGAGAGAAGAAAGGAAGAAAATTATGTTTTTTACATTTATGCGTGGCGTGGTTCGCGTCATTTTATTTGTGATTAATGGAAATGCACATTATGAAAATAAAGAAAAATTACCAAAAGACCAAAACTATGTCTTAGTTGCGCCGCATCGAACATGGTGGGAACCGCTGTATTTAGCTGTTGCTGGCAGTCCTAAGAAGTTTAGTTTTATGGCAAAAAAAGAGTTGTTTAAAAATCCTGTTTTACGTTTCATTTTAAAACATGCGAATGCGTTTCCAGTGGATCGTGAGAAGCCCGGTCCCAGCGCGATTAAAACACCTGTCAAAATTTTAAAAAATTCTGATTTAAGTTTGATTATGTTCCCCAGTGGCACGCGTCATTCCTCAGAATTAAAAGGTGGGGTAGCCTTGATTGCTAAAATGGGGCGAGTACCTATCGTGCCATCTGTTTATCAAGGTCCGTTAACTTTAAAAGAGTTGTTTAAACGTAAAAAAGTAACGGTTCGTTTTGGGGAGCCAATCGATATTAGCGATATTAAAAAAATGGATAAAGACGGTTTAGCTGAAGTGGAACGTCGGATGCAAGAAGCATTTGATCAGTTAGATAAAGAAATTGATCCAACTTTTAAATATGAATCAACAGAAAAAGAATAAAACAAACCGCTACAAAATAGGAATGTTACTGGCAGGGAGTCTCATCAAAAGATGATGCTCCCTGTCTTTTTTCTTGTGTTAAGAAAAAAGTTTGTTAAAAATCTAATTCTTCTGTCCGATTTTCTTAAAAAATACCAGAAATTTGTTATAATAATAAGAAGGACTTTTTTAGGCGGTGAAAAAATGAAATTTTTACATACAGCAGATTGGCATATTGGCAAAAAATTACATGGTTTTGATTTATTGGCAGAACAAAGGGAAGCCTTTAAACAAATCTTAGCAATTGCGAAAGAAGAGCAAGTGGATGCTGTTGTGATCGCTGGAGATTTGTATGATCGCTCTGTTCCAGCGGTTGAAGCAGTCGAGATTTTTAATGAAATGATGATTCAAATGAATCTCAAAGAGCATTTCCCCGTGTTAGCTATTTCGGGAAACCATGATAGCAGCACTCGTTTAGAAACAGGAGGCCCTTGGTTTAACCAAACGCAATTTCATTTGAATACGCGTTTAGAACAAGCCTTTCAACCAATTGAAATCGACAATACCCAATTTTATTTGTTGCCTTATTTTGAACCGATTGCGGCTCGCTTATATTTTGAAGATGAAACGATTCGAACGATTCAGGCGGCGATGGAAAAAGTTGTCGCGAAAATGCAGGAATCTTTTCTTCCCAACAAAAAACAGGTGTTAGTTAGTCATTTTTTTGTCGCTGGCAGTGAAAAAACTGATTCTGAAACAAAATTAACAGTGGGTGGTTTGGATGTTGTACCGACGGCTTTGTTAGAGCCTTTTGATTACGTCGCGTTGGGCCACTTACATGGAAAAAATGCGTTGCAGGCACCTAATGCTCGATACAGTGGCTCGCCTGTAAAATTTTCTTTATCAGAAATGACACAAGAAAAGGGTGTTTGGCTTGTTGAAACAGAAGCTGAAGTTCATTTTAAATTCCGTACTTTGAAACCATTGCGAGACATTCAACAATTGACGGGCTCGTTTCAGCAGTTAACGGATCCCGCTTTTTATCAAGAAGTGAATCGGGAAAATTATTTACATGTCCAATTAACCGACCGAGCGATCATTCCCAACATGATGAATCAATTGCGAAAAATTTACCCCAAAATTATTGGGCTGGAACGTTTGAATGGTCGAGAAACAAGTAACGGAAATCAGAAAAAAGTGGTACAAATAGAACAACGTTCACCAGAAGAACATCTGCATGACTTTTTTAACGATGTGACAGGAGAGGCCTTGACAGAACAACAAGCACAATGGGTCCAAGAAGAACTGAGTACACTTAATCAATTAGAAAGAGGGAAGTAACAGGATGAAACCATTATCTTTAACATTGAAAAACTTCGGACCGTATATTAATGAAACCATTGATTTTACGAAGTTTGAAGATTCTTCACTTTTTCTAATTAGTGGAAAAACAGGGTCTGGGAAAACAACGATTTTTGATGGAATGAGCTATGCTTTGTTTGGTGAAAGTTCTGGGAAATTACGTTTAGGCAAAGAAATGCGTTCCACATTTGCTGACCCCTCAGAAGCCACTGAAGTTACTTTGCTTTTTAAACATAACGAGTATCTCTATGAACTGAACCGCCTTCCCGAACAAGAACTTTTTAAAAAACGTGGCACAGGAGCCCGTAAACAAAGTGCCAAAATTTCTTTAATTGTCAAAGATGCTCAAGGGAAAGAACTACGAGCCTATTCTAAAAGACGCGAAGTGGACGAACTCATTCAAGAATTATTGCATTTGAATGCCAATCAATTTGCTCAAATTGTATTGTTACCACAAGGAGAGTTTCGGACTTTTTTAATTGCTAAAAGTGATGAAAAAGAAAAGGTTTTGCGTAATTTATTCGGAACAGAATTGTATCAGTTGTTCAGCGAAAATTTAAAAGAACGCTTAAAAATTGCCAATCAAGAGATTCAAGAAACCCAGCAAAAAATTGAACTGAAAACAGAACAGTTGCATTGGTCAGAAGAACCTGAACCGACAATGACACTTTTTGAAAAACTTCAATTATTAGAAAGCCAACAACAAGAGGCTCAGCAACAACTATTAGTTGAAAGAGAACAAATTGCAACCTTAAAACAAGCCAAACAAGCAAAAGAGCAAGTTCGTTATGCCATTGAAGAACGGCAAAACTTGCAACAGCAAAAAGAAGAATTACTGGAAAAGAAAGCAAAACAAGCTGAACAGGAAACCGTCATTGAGCGGCTAAAGGAACAGATTCAGCAATTAAAATGGAGTCAAAAACAGCAATCTTTAGCTGAAAAAGTCTTTGAAAAACGAAGCGAAAAACAACAAAAAGAGCAAGAAACAAAGTCCAAACAACAAGCTCTCATGGAAACGCAACAAGCATTGACAGATTGGCAAGCAATCATGAGTGAGTTGGAAGAACAACAACCATTGATTGCTGAAAAACAAGAACGTCTTCAAACGATTCAACGTCAATTACCACAATACCAAGAATATGAACAGTTAGCCCAACGACAAATAGCAGAACAAGCCAATTATCAAGCCATTCAAAAAGAGTATGAATCTTGCCAACAGGAAAAAATAACATTAGCGGATAAAGTGGCGACAGCCAAACAATTTATTGAACAAGAAGGAACACTTGAAAAAGCAAATTTTGAATGTTCTAGTGTAGCAGATCATTGGCAAAATTTTGTAGAACGTTGGCAAAAAAATCAAAAAGCTTGGCAAAAAATTAGTCAAAACCAAGTGGAATTGCACGAGTTGACACAACGGTTTGCTGTTGAACAGCAACAAAAAAGCGTCGAAGAAGCGAAGTTGCAGACAAAGAAAAGTCAATGGGCCTCTTTACAAATCCAACGATTAAGCTTGTTACTTGAAGAGGGGGAACCTTGCCCAGTTTGTGGCTCTTTAGAACATCCAAAGCAACAAACTCATCAAGAAGTTTCCTTAGAAGAGATTGATCAAGCGGAACGGGAATTAACGGAAGTTGAAAAAACGGTTCAACGATTTACTGAAACGCTCTCTGCATTAGGGGCGGAAAAGCAACAGAAAGAAAGCCAATTACAAGAACAGGAAGCTGCGTATACTGAGGAACAAGAACAATTAGCAGCGCAGTTTGCTGACTTGCAGTTGCCGTTAACAGGACTAACTTTTTCACAAGTAACACCTGCAGAAATTGCGGAAGTTGAGTCGCAATTAGCTAAAGAAAAACAACAAATAGCACAAAAACTAACGGAAATTTCAGTCGAAAAGGACCGTCTGGCGGAACTAGAAGAACAAGTAGCTGAAAATTCTCAACGCTTTGAAGTGCTCCGACAACAAGTAGAAACAATGCAACAAAGTCTGGAAAGAATCACTATCCAGCAGCAAATGATTGCTAGCCAATTATTGGATGCAACCGTCACATACGAAGAAATGACCAAACAACAAACTTTGCTTCAAGAAGAACTCTCTGCATTTGAACGTCAAAAAGAAAACGTGACGACACAAGGAGAAACCTTGAAGAAAGAAGAAATGATCCTTGAAAGTACGTTGACGCATTTGGAGAAAGAACAACAAACACTTCAACAAACAGTCGCACAACTTGAGAGTCAGTTAAACGCAGTTTTAACGGAACAAGGAGTGACAGAGGACCAATTGACGGAGTGGTTGAAAGAGGTACCGACACTAGAAAGTCAGCAAGAACAAATTGCTTTATTTGAACAAGAGCAAACCCAACTGACTATCCAACTCGCTGAAATTGAGAAAAAATTATCTAGTAATACGTTCCCAGAATTATCTTTAATCACCACAGAAATTGAACAAATAACACAACAAATTGAAGAACAAGAAAAAAAATACTATCAACTGCATGAAAAAATGCTGAATAACCAACAGTTGGTTCAAGAAATTAATGCGCAAAGAACAACAATTGAAGACAAGTTTGAGGAAGTTGCTGCACTACAGCAGTTGGCAGATACGGTGAATGGCAATAATCCTAAAAAAATTAGTTTTGAACGGTATATGTTACAAACGTATTTAGAAAGAGTGCTGACAGTCGCTAATCAGCGTTTAGACCGCCTGACCAATAGTCGTTATCAATTTGAATTGAATCACGAAGCAGGCAGTTATCGGAATCAAACGGGGCTAGAAATCAATATTTATGATGACAATTCAGGGACGGTACGCAGCGCTCACACGTTATCAGGCGGGGAAAGTTTTATAGCAGCGTTAGCTTTGGCACTTTCTTTAGCAGAAGTGATTCAAGAACAAGCCGGCGGAGTCTTAATTGATGCGTTGTTTATTGATGAAGGCTTTGGTTCCTTAGATGAAGAAGCATTGGAAATGGCAATGGAGGCGTTAGAAACGATTGAAAATGAAGGCCGCATGATTGGGATTATTAGTCATATTGGCGAATTAAAAGCACGAATTCCACAACAATTACAAATAAAAAGCAATGGGAATGGTCAAAGTACCGTTCACTATCAGCTAGCTTAGTAGAAGAGGAGGTGAGTCGATGAAATGGAGTATTCCAGAGCGAATCGTTGAACAAGGACGCGAATATATGCAAGAAGGCCGGGTCTTATCTATCGTTCAAAATCCAGAAAAAAGGATCTGGTTGTCTGAGGTTTTAGGGGAAGAACTTTATCTTGTTGAATTGGATGGTACCGCCAAAGAACAAGATGTTTGTGAATGTCAATATTGGATGGAACATGGCTATTGCAAGCATACAGTGGCAGTTGAACTGGCACTGAAACAACGAGGCGTGTCAAGAATTATTCAAGCGAATCAAACAGTCAATTTTGAGAAAACAAATCGATCAACAGCTGAAATGTTTACCAAAGGCTTTGCCAAATTAAGCAAAGCTTCTGCCGAAGTTCCCTTGCAGCCTTTACGTTTAGAATTTCATTTAGATGTGATTGAAACGAATAATTACTATCCAGAATTATCAACGATTGGTCTTTCTTTAAAAATTGGTTTGGAAGGCACCAAACCTAAAACATATATTGTGAAAAATATTGGTGATTTTTTACAAGCATATGAAAAAGAAATGACTTTTATGGTGAATAAGCAACACCAATTTACTTTGCTACATGATTCTTTTTCAATGGAGATTCAAGAAATTTTAACAGAACTTGCGGCAATTTATCATACCAGCCAATTATTAGGTGCAAACGGTATTCAAGTTAAAGGGAAAATCGACAAACGTTATCTATTATTACCAATTGATCGCAGTCAATCGTTAGTTGAAAAAATGAATCGAACGGGTCAGTTTATATTAACCAATCAAACTCATAAGTATCGCTATCTAACGTTCAAAGAAACCAGTTTGCCACTTACGTTTACAGTGCAAAAAACCGAGGAACAAAGCTTCAAATTAACTATTCAGAATCCTATTACAACGTTTCTAGCCCACTATCACTGGGCGATTGCGGATCAAACGGTTTATTTACTAACAGAAGAGCATGAAGCCATCTACACCACGTTACTTCAATTAATGAAACGCTTGGAAGAGCCGTCAATTATTTATGAAAAAGAAACAGTTTCTGATTTATTTAGTGAAGTGTTACCATTATTGGAAAAAATTGGTCGAGTGTCTGTTGAAGAATCAGTTGAAGAATTAGTCGTCCATCATCCTTTAAAAGCAGTCTTTATTTTTAAGAAAATTAAAGGTCGGATTAACGCTCGGATTGACTATCACTATGGGGAAGTCATTTTCTCGACAAACCCGAAATATGCTCAATTACCTGAAGTTAATCAAGAAATCGTTCGAGATAAAGCAAAAGAAACAGCAATTAAGCAGCAATTTCAACAGTTTGCCTATCAGCAAACAACCACAGGCTTTGAAAAAGTCTTACCTGCTGGAGAGTCCTTGTATTATTTCTTTAAAGCCGAGGTTCCAGCTTTCCGTCAATTAGGAGAAGTTCGGATGGGACGGAAATTACGGGAATTGTATTTAGATGCCCAGCATCATCAACCAACGATTGAAGTTGCGGAAGGGGATTCTTGGTTAGATATTCGGTTTGATGTCACTGGCATTGATGAAACCGAAATCGATGCAGTATTGACTAGTCTACTACGTAATGATGCTTTTTATACGTTAAAAAGTGGTGAAATTCTTGCTTTTGACTCAGAGGAATTTTTCCATACAAGTGCAATTTTAACGAAGCTGCGAAAAAATATGCATCAAGAAGACAATGTCATTCATGTGCCCAAAAACCAAGGCCTCATGATCGAAAGTTTATTAGAAGACAACGAGCGGGCACATTTTTCAGATTCCTTTAAAAAAATGGTCACGGATTTAACGCATCCAGAAAACTTTGAAGCGCAAGTCCCCAAAACCTTACAAGCAACGTTACGCCATTACCAAGAAACAGGTTATAAATGGCTGAAAATGCTTAGCCATTATCAATTTGGCGGTATTTTAGCTGATGAAATGGGTTTAGGGAAGACACTGCAAACCATTACCTATTTACTTTCGGAAAAAGAAGAAGAGCGCTTGAAAGGGACAGCTTTGATTGTCGCACCTGCAAGTTTAACCTATAACTGGTTAGCCGAAGTCAAACGTTTTGCGCCAACCTTAAATGTTCAAGTGGTTTCTGGCAACCGCCAAGAACGAGCAGCGCTTTTACAAAATAGCACCGAAGATATTCTGATTACTTCTTATGCAAGTATGCGACAAGATGTTCAGCTTTATCAGGAAATGCGTGTCGGCTATTTGATTTTAGATGAGGCCCAAATGGTTAAAAATAGTGGAACTAAAACGGCGCAAGCCTTAAAAAGTTTAAAAGTACCGCAACGTTTTGCATTAAGTGGCACACCAATTGAAAATAATTTAGATGAACTGTGGTCAATTTTCCAAATGATCTTACCGGGATTGTTCCCAGGCAAAAAAGCCTTTCGAGAAATTAAGCCGGAAGAAATTGCCAAAATGATTCAACCATTCATTTTACGACGAGACAAGAAAACGGTGCTCGCAGACTTACCAGAAAAAATTGAAAATAATATGTACAGTGTCTTAACAGAAGAACAAAAAACGGTTTATTTGGCCTATCTAAAACAAATGCAAGCAGATGTCAGTCAAATGGATCAGGCGACCTTCAAGAAAAATCGCATGAGTATTTTAGCAGGCTTGACCCGTTTACGACAAATCTGTTGCGATCCGCGTTTGTTTATTGAGGATTACACGGGAGGTTCTGGCAAAGTGGAACAAGTCAAAGACTTTTTAGTGGCTGCCAAAGAAAACAATCGTCGTGTCCTATTATTTTCTCAGTTCACAAGTATGCTTTCTATCTTAGAAAAAGAATTGAATGAATTAGGTTTAGAGACGTTCTATTTACGAGGAAGTACGAAGCCTCAAGATCGGTTAACGATGGCGAATGCCTTCAATGAAGGAGAAAAAGATGTCTTCTTAATTTCATTGAAAGCAGGGGGCACCGGACTAAATTTAACTGGTGCAGATACAGTTATTTTATACGATTTATGGTGGAATCCCGCAGTCGAAGAACAAGCGGCTGGTCGGGCGCACCGCATGGGACAAAAAAAGGTTGTTGAAGTGTGGCGGATGATTGCAGAAGGAACGGTTGAAGAAAAAATGAATTCCTTACAGCAAGAAAAACGCGAGCTGTTCCAAAAAGTGATTCAAGGAAATGAAGAGCAATTAGCGAAAATGACGGAAGAAGATATTCGCACAATTTTAAGCATTGGGGAATAGCCGTTCAACTTAGTTGCTATCTTATTTAAAGAGAAATGGAGTAATTCGTTTGAAACAAAAAGAATATATGGAATATCGGCCACTAGGTGAAGAAATTGAACGGATTCGTAAAGGGAAAAATATTCCTCTGCGTGTCTTTGATGAAAATGGTGTTTCTAGTCGAAGTTATCAACGCTTTGTCCAAGGAAATAGTGAATTGCGTATTTCGGATTTAGCCATTATTGTCGAAATCTTGTCTATTTCGCCGATGGAAATGACAGAAAAATTAACGCCAATGTCCAAAACGGTTTTAGCTAAGGAGCAGTTTAATCAAGCAATCTTTAGTAAAAATTTTCAAGAAAGTAGTCGAATCGTTGCAGATTATCGGGCGTATTATGATAAATCGTCTTTTGCTTTAGGAAAGCAAGAAGTAATGTATTCGATGTTGGCGTTGTAATATCTTTTTAACCCTCAAACGGTTGTGACAAAAGAGGAAATTATTGCATTAGAAAATCAGATTCTGGAACGATTAATTAATGCCGATGTGTATACTATTTTTAATTTGAAATTTTTAGCATTACAAAAAAACGTTGGCTTGCAGCCGTTTCCAACTTCGTTACTTTTTCGTGTACTACAATCTGTCAATGAGCGGGAAATTATTGATATTCGCTCGCTAGAAATTATCGAGCAAGTAATTATTGATTTTTTATTTGCGGCGATTGTCAGCCAAAATGTTCCCCATATTCTTCATGTATTAAGCATGTTTAAAGAATATGAAGTGGGTGAAAATAACTGGCGAATGATCCTCTGGAAAAAAATAGCAGAAAAAATAGAAATGATTTTAACCAATGAAGAAATATTCGCAGATTGGTCAATCTTTAAAGAACAGATCCTTTTATCTATCACATTGTTTTTACCAAAAGCCAAACAAGAATTTTTTGCTGGGCAATTGGAAAAAATAGAGGATAGTTTAAAAGAAATAAAAGAAAACTAGGCATAATTGAGAATTTGTCATAATACATTCTGGTTGTGTTTAGCGACAAAGAGCGCCAAATAGGGGTAGAAAACCCTATTTGGCGCTCTTTGTCTTGTCTATACAAATTAATTTGGACAGTTTGTCGTAATTGAACCCATTTTCAGTTGATATTCACTATAATTAAGAAAATATCAGGAGGTGAAGTTTATGAAAAAAATGTGCATCTCCGCAGTTAGTGCCTTACTTTTGGGTAATAGTTTGCTACTTCCTGTAACAACTTTCGCCGAAACGACCGAAACAATTGCATCCTCCAGTGAAGAAAATGTTTCATCTGTTTCAGAAGAAAAGATTCCAGAAACTTCATCGGCAGAAGAGCAAAATTCAGCAACCAGTAGTTCGGAGATTCCCCAATCAGAAGAGTTAACGACTGTTGAAACAAGTGAAGAGCCGCCAAATGAAGCACTAGCGATAACGGAAGCACAACTGATGATGCCCCAATTATACGCAGGTGCTGTCTTAGATAAAGCGACGCCTATCAGTACACTATTTCCTGATCCAGCCTTTGCGGAAAATATCAGAAAACAGTTAAGCAAATCTCGGACCTCTAATACTGCCACCCAAGCAGAATTGGATAAATTGAATAAAGTTATTTTAGAAAATGTCGTTGTTTCTAATGTGGAAGGAGTTCAATACCTAAGAAACTTAGAAGAATTATCTTTTCAAGATTCACTCAATGTAACAGATTTGAGTCCTTTTGCTAAAGGTGAATTTAAGCTATTACGTTTTTTATATATGAGAAACAATAAAATAGCTGATCTTAGTCCGTTAGGTCAAGCAGGATTAATTAATTTAGAAGGCTTGTATGTTGAGAACAATCAATTAACGACATTAAATGGACTTGAAGGAATGGCTGCTTTAAAAAATTTAAGTATCCAAAATACGACAGATCATCCGTCAAAAATCACGCCGAATAATCGAGTGACTTCCTTCGACCCGCTTCGTTCTCTTCGTAATTTAGAAACCATTTGGGCTGCCAATAATCAGATTGCTACTTTAGATGGGCTTACGGAAGCAAATAACCTACTCCGTCTTTATGTGGAAAATAATCAATTAAAAACAATTGCGCCCTTGGCGAATAAGCCACGTCTAGAAGAGTTGAGTATTATGAATCAAACGATTGCTAGTCTGGAAGCTTTAAGCACTGTTCCTAATCTGCGTGTACTGTATGCAAGAAACAATCAAATTTCTTCCTTGGCACCGTTAGAGAAAACACTCAATCTAACAGTTTTAGATGTGGGAGAAAATCAAATTTCAGATATCAGTCCGTTAAAAGGCTTAACGGCCATTACAGGGCTAGATGTATCTAATCAAATGATTATCTTATCTTCTGTCGATTATATTGCTGGGAAACCACTGCAATTAAAAAATAAGGTGGTATCTCGTGATGGTCAACTATTTCCACCGCTGACGATTAGCCCTTATGGAAGTTACGATGCCACAAAAGGACTGTTTGAATGGAATTTACCCAAAGCTCATGAAGGCGTTTCTTATATCTGGGAATCAACAGATAAAGCATACTTAGGGAACTTTTCTGGAACAGTCGTCCAACCTGTCAAAGAAGTTTTCTTAAGTGAAACGAAACTATCTTGGTCAAAAGAGCGTATAGAAAAGTCGATGGAAAAAACAATCGATATTGATGACTTTCAAAAAACAGCCCTGCCTTTTTATTGGCAAGATGTCGATGCTGGGAATAGATTACAATTTATTGTCAAAAAAGAGGGCCAAGAAATCCAGAAATTAGCAGATGAAACAACCACTAATTCTAAAACATTTAAGGAAAAAGCCTTGTTATTACCAGAACTAACTTATGGAAAACAGCAGTTGGTCGTGGAAGTCTATGATAAAGGCTACAAGATTGACGAATTAGCGCTAACAGTCACTGTGGTTGGCTCTGTCAGGTTCAAAACGGTACCCACAGCGATTTCCTTTGGGAATGAGCTGCAAATCGCTAGTAGCACGACCCAATATCCAATTGTTTCCATGGATCAACCATTAGTGATACGGGATACTCGTCAAACAGGGAATAATTGGTCGCTTGCACTAACCGTTACTTCTGATTTCAAATCTGAATCAGGTGCTACGTTGCCGAATATTTTAAAATTTAGAACCAACCATCGCTTACAGGACATTCCAGAAGGCCAATCGATTCTTGTTCACAACCAAGTCAATGGACATCAAGAAACAAATATTTCTGATCAATGGAAAGAAAATGACCAAGAGTTGTTATTATCTGTTCCTGGAGGGACGGCCAAAGCAGAAGAATACGAAGCAAAACTAACTTGGCACTTGATGGACGTACCTGATGGCAGTGCAAAATAGGGGGTGAGTCTTATCAAAAAAATAGTTAGCGGTGTATTGCTATTAGGATTGATTTCATCAGTTGATGTATTTGCTGAAACAAATGCCTATCCGACAAATGCAGAAGTTTCTTTTTATGGCGAGTATGAACCACCAGCCAACAAAGAAAAACCAGATGGTAAGATACCACAGCGTTTCCCCAAGCAGTCGGAAGCAATACCAGCAGTGAGTGGAGAATCATTGAAGCATTCAACAAGTAAAACGGTTGATCAAAAAGGCTCAGGCTTCTTACCTCGAACTGGTACTAAACAGCAACAAATGTTTAATTATCTCGGAATAATAGTCATCTTTATGGCTAGTTTTATTTTAAAAAAAAGAAAGAAGGAACAATAAAATGAAAAAAATTATCTTAGCAACAATCCCCGCTATCACTTTAGGCGTGGCTATTGCACCAGAAGTGAATGCAGAAGAAAAAAACTATGAATCAAATGCCATCGTAGAATTTACGCCGGATACCTCTATCAACAAACCAGTCGATCCAGTGAATCCAGATACCGAAAAACCTGTTGAACCCTTTGACCCAACGACACCAGACACAGGCAATAAGCCAAATGAAGGAACAACTGGTCCACTAAGTATCGATTATGCTTCTAGTCTAGACTTTGGCAAAAATAAAATTTCAAATAAAGATGAAAAATATTATGCAAATCCACAATACTTTTTCTTGGCAGACGGTTCTGGTCCTGATTTGACTAATCCTAAACCAAATTATGTACAAATTTCCGACAAACGCGGAACGAATGCCGGTTGGGCCTTAACAGTTAAACAAGAAACACAATTAACAGCGACAAAAGAAACATTAAATAAAGTTTTAGACGGTTCAGAAATTAAATTAAGTCAAAACAAAGCAGTGTCAAATTCCAAAGCAGTCACACCAACTGCGCATGAAGTAATTTTAGTAGCTGGCGATTCATCAAATGTGATGTCTGCCGCTGAAGGTCAAGGTTCTGGAACTTGGCTTAGTGCGTTCGGTGGGATTGAAAAAGTGGAAGTTGACCGTGAAAACGTAGATAAAAATACAGCGATCACATTAACTGTACCAGGAGCAACACCAAAAGATGCTGTTCAATACAAAACTGTTTTAACATGGACAATCGCTGATTTACCAAGCGTATAATTATTGAAACTATAACATATAGAAGAGAAGGAGCACTAACATGAAAAAAATGACCATCGCAAGCAGCTTAATTTTAGCAACCATCGCGGTAGGAACACTACCAGTTCAAGCAGAGGAAGTGGCTAATCGCGACACAGATGCTATTGTAAAATTTAAAGCACCAGATGAAAAAGATCCCAACAGCAAAAATCCTGTAGTGGATCCAGAAGACAAAGACGGCAAAGATTCTGTGACACCTATCGACCCAGTAAATCCTGACAAACCAGTTGATGAAGGTTCTACAGGTCCCTTAACCTTGGATTATGCTTCAAGTTTAAACTTTGGTGAAAATATCATCAGCACAAAAGATGAAATCTATTTTGCATCAGCACAAGTTTTAAAAGCGCGAATTGTAAAATTAAGTTAGAAAAATAAAAAGGCATTTATGGTACACTCAAA
>OBUN01000261.1_pt1 | contig 18370 bp, 13 predicted proteins | sample 1475851 | NCBI WGS metagenome assembly OBUN01 (sample SAMEA2579932, study PRJEB22360) | human gut metagenome | reverse complement strand
TTGATCAGCAAGAAGTTTTTAATAAAGAGCGCGCCTATAAGGAAACGATGGCGTACCGTATTTTAATGGACCACCAACAACATGAAGGTGATCAAGATTTACGCATCAAATTCGATGCCTTAACATCTCACGATATTACCTATGTTGGTATTATCCAAACTGCGATTGCCAGTGGTCTAGATAAATTCCCAATCCCTTACATTTTGACAAACTGCCATAACAGTTTAGCCGCTGTAGGGGGCACAATTAACGAAGACGACCATGTATTTGGCTTGTCTGCAGTGCAACGATTTGGCGGCGTCTATGTACCTCCTCATCTTGCTGTTATTCACCAATACATGCGTGAAACAATGGCAGGTTGTGGCAAAATGATCCTCGGTTCCGATAGCCATACTCGGTACGGTGCACTTGGTACTATGGCGATTGGCGAAGGCGGTCCAGAGCTTGTAAAACAATTGCTCGGTCGTACCTATGATGTACAACGTCCAGAGGTTATCGCTATCTACCTAGATGGTAAACCTAAACATGGCGTAGGCCCACAAGACGTGGCTCTCGCTATTGAAAAAGCTGTATTTAAAAATGGCTTTGTAAAAAATAAAGTCATGGAATTCGTAGGCCCTGGTATTGAACATTTGTCCATGGACTTCCGTAACGGCATCGATGTAATGACTACAGAAACTACATGCCTTACAACAATCTGGAGAACAGACAGCACTACAAAAGAATTCTTAACACTTCATGGTCGCGGTGATGCGTACAAAGAGCTTAATCCTGGCGATGTAGCTTACTATGATGGCCTTGTTAAGGTTAACCTTGACGAAGTGGAAAGCATGATTGCTATGCCGTTCCATCCAAGTAATGTATATACTATTAAAGAAATCAACGAAGGCGGTCGCGATTTACTAGCAGAAATCGAACGCCAAGCGGTTGAACAATTAGATAATAAATCCTTATCCTTGCAATTGCCTGAAAAACACTTCGATGGCAAATTACACTTAGATCAAGGTATCATCGTAGGTTGCTCTGGTGGTTTGTATGAAAATATTATGCAAGCGGCAAACATCGTACGCGGTAAGAGCGTAGGCTCCGGGCGTTTTGCGTTCAGCGTATATCCTTCTAGCCAACCAATTTACTTAGAACTTATGAAAAATGGTGCTCTCGTAGACCTTATGAGCGCTGGTGCTATTGTGCGTACAGCCTTCTGTGGTCCTTGCTTCGGCGCAGGCGATACACCTAATAACACGGGCCTCAGCGGTCGTCATGCGACTCGTAACTTCCCTAACCGTGAAGGGTCTAAACCTGGCAATGGTCAAATTTCCTCTGTTGCACTGTTAGACTCCCGTTCCGTAGCGGCTACAGCTATTAACGGTGGTGCATTGACTGCGGCAACTGATATCGAATATGATGATGTGGTGCCAGCTTACCACTATGATGATAAACCTTATGAAAGCAAGGTATATAATGGTTTCAACGAACCGAATAAAGATACTGAACTCGTGTATGGTCCATCCATTAAACCATGGCCTTCTATTGAAGAATTGACGCCAAATGTGTTGCTCAAAGTAGCTGCTTACATCGATGATCCTGTAACAACTACAGATGAGTTGATTCCATCTGGTGAAACTTCTTCCTTCCGTTCCGACCCATATGCATTGTCTGAATTTGCCTTGAGCCGTAAGGTTCCTGAGTATGTAGGCCGTGCAAAAGTCGTTCGTGATTGGGAAAAATCTCGTCAAGAAGGTGCAAGCGCAGCAGATTTAGTAAGTGCATACGAAGAAGTAAAACAAGCGCTTGGCCTTACAGAATCTTTAGAGGAGATGGCTAAGTCTACAGCTGTGTCTAGCATGGTGTACGCTAATCGCCCTGGCGATGGCTCTGCTCGTGAACAAGCCGCATCTTGCCAACGCGTATTGGGTGGCGGTGCTAACATTGCTATTGAATATGCTACAAAACGTTATCGCAGTAATGTCATTAACTGGGGTATGTTGCCGTTCATAACTAGCGAAGAAGACTCTAAAACGATGGCAGTAGGCGACTATGTATATGTGCCAAATGTACGTGAACAACTATTCTCTGACTCTGATGATTATAAAGCTTATGTTATCAGCGGAGGCGAGAAGAAAGCAGAAATCACATTGCATTTAGGTCACCTCAGCGATGAAGAAAAAGATATTATCGCAGCAGGTTGTCTCATCAACTACTACGCAAATAGCAAAGCGTAAGTGGTGAACATAAAGGAGTATATTATGAACGGGTATAAAGAAATTCCTGTTACCTATATGCGCGGCGGTACTAGTAAAGGGGCGTATCTGTTAAAAGATACGCTTCCAACTGACCCAGATGCACGAGACCGTATGATTTTAGATTTATATGGTTCTCCTGACGCACGTCAAATTAATGGTATCGGTGGTGCTGATCCATTGACGAGTAAGGTGGCTATCGTAAATCCTTCTGACCGGGATGATGCAGATATCGACTACACCTTTGGGTATGTAGGTATCGCTGATGCGGTGGTGGATTACGAAGGTAACTGTGGCAATATTTCTGCTGGTGCAGGGGTATTTGCTATTATGGAAGGTTTTGTGAAAGCCGTAGAACCAGAAACAGTAGTTCGTATCTTTAACACGAATACAAATAAGGTTATTGAAGCGCATGTGCCAGTCCGAGATGGTAAACCTGTCATTGACGGTGATTTTGCTATCGACGGCGTACCTGGTACGGGTGCTCGTATTACATTATATTTCTTGGAGCCCGGCGGTTCTAAGACAGGTAAGCTACTACCAACAGGCAATGTACAAGACACGATTACATTGGCTGATGGTCGCACAATCCAAGTCAGTCTCGTAGACGCAGCTAATCCAGCTGTATTTGTAAAGGCTACAGATCTTGGTTATGAAGGCACGGAATTACCGGCTTTCACCGAAACGGATGGCGGTGTATTACTCAATACACTTGAAGATATTCGCACTACTGCGGCTGTGATGATGGGACTTGCTCCATCTAAAGAGGCCGCTAGTCCTGCAGTTCCAAAGGTATGCATGGTGTCCGCACCGCAAACCTACGTAGCAAGCGATGGTCGTACTATAGAGGGGAATAGTATAGATATCGTAGCTCGTACAAAGGCACTAGCTGTAATGCATAAAGCTTATGCTGTTACAGGTGGTATTTGTACAGCTACGGCAGCGCTGATTACGGGTACTGTGGCGAACGAAGTAGTGAGCGAACGTGCTAAAGAGACGAATCGCGTTACTTTGGCACATCCATCAGGGAAATTTGACTTCGAAATATGCTTGACCAATGATACAGGCTGGCATGTGGAGAAGGCGGGCGTCGCTAGAACGGCACGACCGATTATGAAAGGCATAGCTTATGTTAAAGGAGAGTAAGAATGAATAAGCTACTTAAAATTGCAATTATGTTTGCCATTCCTCTGGCAATGTGGTTCATTACACCGCCAGAAGGTTTGAGCGTTGGAGCTTGGCGACTGCTAGGTTTCTATTTAATGGCTATCGTTGGTCTTGTTGTTAAACCTTGGCCAGCACCAATTATCTTGTTATTATCTATTGCAGGTTCTGCAATTTTCTTGAATGCTACGAAAAACGTATTGTCTGGTTATGCATCTACCACAGTATGGTTAGTATTCTCTGCGTTCTCCCTCAGTGTGGCGTTCGTAAAAACAGGCCTTGGCCGTCGTATTGCGTACCTATTGATTAAATCCTTAGGTCACACTACATTGCGTCTTGGCTATGTAACTGCTTTATTAGATCTTATTATTTCCCCAGTAACACCTTCCAACACAGCACGTTGTGGTGGTATCGTGTTCCCAATCATGAACTCTGTAGCAAAAGCGTTAGGTTCTGAGCCTGGTGAAAGCGCTAAAAAAGCTGGTTCTTACCTCATGGTTAACACATACATGGTAACTAAGGTAACAAGCTTGATGTTCGCTACAGCAATGGCACCAAACTTATTGGCTGCTGACTACATGAACAAAATCCTCGGTGTAGATATTAACTGGGGCCTTTGGGCATTAGCACTCGTAGTACCAGGTCTTGTAATGCTTCTCATTACACCTGCTTTGGTATACTACTTAGACAAACCATCTATTCAACACATCGACTCTCATGCGATTGCTGATGAAGGTTTGAAAGAACTTGGACCTATGTCTGGTCGCGAGAAATCTCTTATTGCTATCTTTATTCTTGCCTTAGTTGGCTGGGCGTTGCCTTCCATCTTGACGCAAGGCTTTGGCATTAAATTCTCCCTTGATGCAACAGCAGTAGCTATCGTAGCCATGGTAGCAGCGCTTGTAACAGGCGTAATCAAATGGGAAGATATGCTTGAATCCAAAGGTGCTTGGAACACATTGATCTGGTTCGGTGGTATCATCGGTATGTCTAGTGCGTTGTCCAAGGTTAAATTCTTTGAATGGCTAGCTGACTTTATGGGTACACACTTCAACTTCGGTGACAACCCGATGTTGGCTCTTATTATCATTGGCGCTATCAGTATCGCTGTTCGTTACTTGTTCGCCTCTGGTAGTGCGTACGTTGTAGCCATGCTTCCAGTATTCCTTACTGTAGGTAAAGTAGCGGGTGTAAACCCAATGGCGTTGTCCTTGTTACTAGCTGCTACAAACTCCTACGGTGGTGCGTTGACTCACTACGGCGGTGCAGCGGCTCCAATCGTATTCGGTGCCGGTTACAACACAGTTAAGAGCTGGTGGATTATCGGCGGTATCTTCGCTATCATGTGCTTCATCGTAAACCTTACAGTGGGCTACGCATGGTGGGAAATCCTCGGTATCCTATAATACCTAACTAGAGACAATAGTTATTCTATACATATAGAATGATCATCCCCTAGGTAGTGAAAGTTTTTAAACTTTTACAAAACAACATAATGAAAGAGCTGTCCCAGAATCAGTAATATCTGAGTTCTGAGAACAGCTCTTTTTATTTGTTTATATAGTTTCTTTAATGCATTTGCACTATTTTCGTTGTATTACGGCGTTACTTTAGTTTTAACGCAACCCATAGGGCAGCGCCGATAAAGGTAAGGCTACATGCCCAGAAAAGGGTTGTGAAGCCAAATTGAGCGGCTACGATGGAACCACCAAAGGAGCCTAGAAAGTAACCCATAGACAAACAAGACTGATTGTACGAGAATACTTGTCCCGTATATTCCTTAGGTGTTTTTGATGCTAAATAGGTATTGAGCGCAGGTAACATACCACCTAGCCCAAAACCTTGCAAGAAACGGATAAACCCAAGTACATACACAGAGTCCACATAGGCTTGCGGTATATTGAGTAGACCTACATAGATCATCGAGTAGATGAGCACCTTTCTAGGGCCTATACGGTCTACTAATTTCCCGAGTGGAGAGCTACTAAAGAATTGGGCGATACCCATGGCAGAGAACACAGCACCAGATATGAAGGCTATATTTTCCGTATTGCTTGGTAGCATTCCTTTAATGTAAACCGTCATAATGGGGGAGATGGCGGTAACCGAAATGGCATACAGGAAGGAGGTTGCAGATAAAGCGACTAAACTAGAAAACTCAGGTAAGTGAGTTTTTAGATTTCTAAAGGTTTGCTTCTCAACAAGTGGCTTTGGAACATAGTTTTCATGTACCAGCATTGCCGTCAAGCCAAAAGAGATAAGCATAAGGGCCCCGATGATAAAGAAGTCATTTCGAATACCTACTACATCACTGAGATACCCTCCTACAAGCGGACCGGCTAGTGAGCCTGCAAGGCTAAAGGATCCTATAATCCCTAGAGCCCAACCTGTATGGTTTTGCGGTGTTTCTGACGCGATAAGTGTTACCGATGCGGGGTAAAAACCGCTTACTAACCCTTGCAATGTACGAACGAGGAACACACCTTCTGGTGTAGTCTGAAAGCCCAATAATATACTACATATAGCCATACCAAGACTAGAGCGTATGAGGGTAATCTTACGTCCCTTACGGTCTGCTAATCGGCCCCAGAAGGGAGCTGCTAAGCAGACAATGAGGAAGGTGATGCCCATGGAGGCACCGGACCATTGTGCTATCGATCCCGTATCGCTTAAGCCCATTTCATGGAAGTATAGAGGGAGAATAGGGCTTACCTGACTAATCCCGAGGGACATGAAGAATATGCAGAATGCGCAAATGTACACCGTTCGTTTCCACGTTTCCAAAGTATCCCTCCTTTAGTCTTTCTTTTTAACTTCTTCCCAATCGCTTAAGTCCGGAAGTTTATTGCTTGTTATAGATTCTTGAATCCAGTAGTTAATAGAGGTTAAGTTGCTAGATTCCCGTTTAAAGCCATATACGATGTCATCTTCTACGTCATCTTCTATAGTGATATAGAGAGAAATGTGTAAGTTTTTACCTTTTCCGCGCTCGATGAAGTAGCTAATACCCGGATCGTCGAGGTTAGATGGGCGAACCGCAATGATATCATACGTGCCATTGGCTACGCCTTCTAAGGCATCCTTAATCATTTGATTGGAAAGTTCATATTGATTGAGGTAGAAGATATCGTTGTCACAAGTTAATACATATTCTCGAGGAGGCGTAGTATTTTTGTACTGTCTTTCCCATCTTTCATCAATAACAGGCAATGTAGCATGATCATAGAAGTCTTTAATTAAAGCGAGACCTTCAGGAATGGACATTTCTTTAAAGTATCTTATTTCATATACCGTAGGCTCCACGTTTTCATCCTGTCTGCTAGTATCCTCAATGTAGCCGTATAGATAGATAGTACAAGAGTTTTTATCTTCATTGTGGAACATAACGATACTGTACACATCGTAAATTACGTTTTCTATGGATTGACGATTATCATAGATGATAAAACTGAGGTATTTTTGTGTATCCCATTCACGCTCGATGAACGGCCAGTCGTATTTATTGGTGCGCCAACCAGTAGTAGAGTCCTCGAAGATTTCTAATACATCAACGGAGTTTTGCGGCCATGCAGGTGGCATAGGATTACAAGTTGTAGAAGATTGTTTTATGCCTTCTTTGTACTGATAGTGTCCATTAACTAGTTCAAAGGCTTCTAATCGTTCAGATGCTTCGTCAGGAATTGCCAACGGCTCACCAGTACCTAACCAATTATCGTTTCTTGTGTTGAGACGATTGATGCTTTCACGAGCATGCTCGTAGAACGTAACGGCTTGGTCTAAATCAGGTTCTTTTGTAATGGCACCAATTTCGTAGCAATAGCCGGCGGCCAGTTGCCATAGATGGTCCGCATAATCATAACTACCGTATCTATCGAAACATTTGCTAGCCTGATTGACGCACTCTATGGCGGTTCTTATAGCAGGGGTATTACCTTTTTTGAAAGTAAATACATAAGCGAGATACGGCCAAATAGCGTCAAGCGTGTAAATAGCTGGTTGTTGCAACAAGTGAGCAATGCGAGACCAGTCTTGAGACTGACCATCGATATTCAAGGTGCGAAGAATGATGGCTTGCATGGTAACATAAGCGTGGTCGTTAAAGTCTAAATAATCTGGGCTTATAGCAGCACGCTCATAGTATTTGAGGGCCTTTTGAATATTCTGAGGAATTCTTTTGTTAGACTCACATGGTTTTGCATAGTACTCGGCAGCTTCACGCAAACACATGCCATTATTCATGGCGGCACCGCGCTCAAAATATTCGAGCGCTCGTTCATGCTCCCCGCGAGACTTACAAATATCGCCAGCTAAATACGTCATGAGTGGCAAACCTGCTGCAGCCCCTTCAAAAATGACTTGTTCTTCCATTGCACTATTATCTTGCTCTATATAGGTAATGCGTAAGTTGCGGTATGCAATAATAAGGCCTGCTTCGGCGGATTTACGCAACCATTTCTGAGCAATGGTAGTTATTTTATTTGCGAACCTACGTTGATCTGCTTGGGCAAACAAGCCTTTTAAGAAACGGACAAAGGCAGATGGTTCACCTTCGTTAGCCACCTTTTGAGCCGATGGTAAGATGTGGTAATCCCCCCATTGGTATACATTGGCAATGGCGTAGGCACAGTAAGAACAACCCTTTTGGGCTCCCTCATAGACGCGCTGGAATGCTTGATCCTTCGTCATAGGCAACTCTTTTTCAATAGTTGGTGTAAGGGCACCAGAGGTACGCATAGCTTGTAAAATAGCGATGGCACTGCCTTTGCGTATAGCCGTATGTAAATAACTATACGCCTTTGTGTCATCCTCAGGAAAGCCTGCTTCAATCCACGTGAACTGAGGGCCAGAATAGACGCGTGCCAAAATAGCATACACATCGCCGATACCTGGAATCTTTTGACCTTCCTCGTCAAGTTTCACAAGGGCGTCAAGCTCAGCCTTACCCTCCCAAGCGATATCTTTATTACATTGATGGAATATTTTATTGAAAGACTGCTGTATTTGATCAGTAAAATAAAAACTCATGCTCTCTCCTCCGCATAATATCAGTAGAAGCTGATAACATATGTAATTTCAGTATACTATTAGTGTTTAGAGGAACACAATATAAATATTCTGAATTTGCTAAGGTGAATAGGGATATATTATTTAATCACAAGTAGCGATATTATATGGTTGATGAATCTAAGGATAAGGTGAAAGTTAAGATTTTCCTTGACTTTCATTCTATAGAAACATTATAATCAGATTATAATTTTATACTCGCCTAAAGAAACCGATGAGGTGGAGATAAAAATAGGAAATGCACTCACAGAGAGCGGGATTAGCTGAGAACCCGTAGTACGCAGCTTATTAAATGGACCACCGAGGGCGCATGGAACAGAATGAACTTTCATTCCTAGTATGGTGCGACGTCACACGAGCGTTAGTCGTGAGGGATATGTTAGTATCCTGCGAAAGGGGAATGCACTGCATTCAAACAAGGTGGTACCGCGATTTATAGCATAATACAAGTATTTTCTAATACTCTTGTAAAGATAGAACTATAGACTCGTCCTTGACGTTACATTGTCATGGGCGAGTTTTTTTATTGGCAAACGCCAGATGGAGGTTTTCATGATTTTCCCTAGTCTTGACCGTGTGAAAGCTATCGCACCGGGCTACGATATCGTGCCTGTATATATGGAAATTTTATCCGACGTACGCACACCAATTAGTGTGTTGAAAGCGTTAAAACAAGTGAGCAGTCATACGTACTTGCTTGAAAGTGCGGATAATAGTAATCATTGGGGTCGTTACTCCTTTTTAGGCTACGACCCTAAGATTGAGCTTTTCTGTAAAAATCATAAAATGACTATAAAAGACGGTACCACTCGTACTTTTGAGTGCTCTGATCCTGCCGCAGAAATTCGCAATATTTTGAGCCAATACAAAAGCCCTCGCTTAGAAGAGTTGCCAACCTTTACAGGTGGCTTTGTAGGGTACTTTGCTTGTGAATATATCCGCTATATCGAGCCAACATTGGACTTCCCAACACTAGATGATGACTCTGCTATGGTGAACGATGTAGACCTTATGCTCTTTGATAAGGTCATCGCTTTCGACCATTATAAGAATAAAATCTACTTGATTGCTAACATCAGCACAAATGATTTAGAACGTAACTACAACAAGGCTGAGCTTGAACTTAAAGCACTAGCTGATCTCGTAGTAAACGGCAAAGAGGCGGACATTCCAAAAGGCATCCTTAAAACAGAGTTCACTTCTGAGTTTACAAAGGATGAGTTTGAAGAGGTTGTTAAAAAGACACAGCACTACATTAAGGAAGGGGATATCTTCCAATGTGTTGTATCTAATCGTCGTGAAGCTGAGTTTGAAGGTAGCTTGTTAAATGCATACCGCGTATTGCGTACGTTGAACCCATCTCCATATATGTTCTACTTATCTGGTGGCGATGTAGAGCTTACAGGTGCCTCGCCAGAAACATTGGTAAAATTAACGGACGGCAAAATGTATACCTTCCCAATTGCAGGCACTATGCGTCGCGGTAAAAACGAAGCAGAGGATCTCGCTATTGAGGAAAAACTCATCAATGACGAAAAAGAGTTGGCTGAACATAACATGCTCGTTGACCTTGGCCGTAACGACTTAGGTAAAATTTCTAAATTCGGTTCCGTAAAAGTAGAGGCGTTACACATGTTACAACGCTTCTCCCATGTTATTCATATTACATCTACTGTGAGCGGTGACATTCAAGACGGTAAAGATGCTCTCGATGCTATCGGTGCTACATTGCCAGCAGGTACTTTGTCCGGAGCCCCTAAAATTCGTGCTATCGAGATTTTACATGAACTAGAAAAAAGCCCGCGCGGTGTATACGGCGGTGCTGTAGGTTACATCGATTTCTCCGGTAACATGGACGTATGTATCGGCATCCGCATGGCCATGAATAAAGGTGGCAAGGTTTACGTTCGAGCTGGCGCTGGTATCGTTCGCGATAGTGTTCCTGCTAGTGAATATAACGAAACCTTGATCAAAGGCCAATCCATGATTTCCGCAATTACAGATGCACAGGAGGTAGAATAATGGTACTCCTTATAGATAATTATGATAGCTTCTCCTTCAATTTATACCAATTAGTAGGCTCTATCGATCCAGATATTAAAGTCATCCGCAGCGATGAATTAACAGTTGAAGAAATCCGTGCGTTGAAACCAGACTATGTGATACTTTCACCAGGACCTGGCAGACCAGCTGATGCGGGCGTATACGAAGACCTATTGCGCGAATGCAAAGGTGAATTCCCAATCCTCGGCGTATGCCTCGGTCACCAAGCCATCGGCGAAGTATTCGGCGGTACCGTTTCCTACGCTAAGCAAGTTATGCACGGCAAACAAAGCGTAGCCAAACAAGTACACCCGTCCAAAATCCTTAAAGATGTACCTGAACAATTCGAAGTAGCACGCTACCACTCCTTGGCAATCATTGACGAAACCATGCCAAGCGAACTCATCGTTACATCCATTACAGACGACGGCGAAGTAATGAGCGTAGAACACAAAGACTACCCAATCTACGGCGTGCAATTCCATCCGGAATCTATCATGACACCGAACGGGGAACAAATGATTCGCAATTTCTTAGAAAAATAACCACTGTTTAATTTAGGTATTCGAGGGGCCATTCGTAGCCTCTAGAACGATCGGGCAGAAATAAGGTCTCTCGGAACTCCAAGTGGCCACCGCCCCACTACGTGGGGCCGCCAAGTCGTTCCTTAAGACCTTATTTCCTGCCAACTCAACCTTGGTTTTACCTACTTAATAGCCCCTCTACAATACATATTGTGAACTGTAGTTATATTTTTCTAAAGAAATATGCGAATCAGAACCCCTAATATAGAAAAAGGTGGTGTAAAGCACCACCATTCCCACTACCTTATAAAGAAATGACCGGCGCGTTACTTCATATAATGCGCAGGATCATTTGGTAATAGTTTGTTTGAGGGATATCTATTAAATTGGTATGATTTTTTAGATGGAGAGGTGCGATTGGGTTATGTGCGAAGCCGACTTGGCGCCCCGCATAGCGGGGGGTGGTCACTTGGAGGCTGAGTGCATAACCCAATCGGTACTAACCAGTTTGTTGATATGGTATCAATTTAATAGATATCCTCAAAAGGAGATATAAAATGATTAAAGACGCATTATATGCAGTAACGCACGGTCAGGACTTATCCTACGACCTTGCTAAAGATACAATGAACAAGATTATGAGCGGTGACGTAGCCGAGGTTCCTATGGCTGGTTTCTTGTGTGCTCTTGCCGCAAAGGGCCCTACTGTAGATGAGGTTACGGCGTTTGCTGAGGTTATGCGCGAGAAGGCTGGCTCCGTGCCTCATAATGGCACTGTTGTGGAAATCGTAGGTACTGGTGGTGACGAGGCTAATACATTCAACATTTCTACTACATCTGGTTTCATCATTTCTGCAGCAGGTATTCCTGTAGCAAAGCATGGTAACCGCAGTGTATCTAGTAAATGTGGCGCTGCAGATTTGATCGAAGCGTTGGGTGCTAAATTAGAGCTTAACGGCGAGCAAAACGAAGCGGTTCTTAACAGAGCGAATATGTGCTTCATGTTTGCTCCTGTGTATCACCAAGCTATGAAATATGCAGGCCCTGTACGTAAGGCTTTGGGCGTTCGTACTGTGTTCAACATCCTTGGCCCTTTGGCAAATCCAGCGGGCGCTACGGTAGAGTTGATGGGTGTTTACGATAAATCTTTAGTAGAACCATTGGCTCGCGTATTGGCTAATCTTGGCGTAAAACGCGGAGCCGTGGTACATGGCTTCGACGGTCTTGATGAGATTACAGCTACCAACAAAACGTACGTATGCGAAATTAATAATGGTACTTTCACAAATTACGAATTCGATCCTAAGGAATATGGTTTCGAATACGCTGATAAAACTGAGCTTGAAGGTGGCGACGCAACAGTAAATGCTGAGATTACACGCCGCGTTCTTGGGGGGGAGCAAGGCGGTAAACGTACCGCAGTTCTTCTCAATGCTGGCATGGCGATTTACCTTGCAAAAGATGGCATTACATTAGCAGAGGGCATTGAAGAGGCGAAACATATGATCGACTCTGGCAAGGCGCTTGCTACAATGGAACAGTTTGTGAAAGCAACCCAAGAGGTGTAACCATTGATTTTAGATAAGATTATAGAGGCGACCAAAATTCGGGTAGCCCAAGAAAAACAGGTGGAATCTCCAGAGTCTGTGAAAGCAGCGGCTTTAGCATTACCATCTGATACAGGATTTCCTTTTGAAGCAGCCCTTCGTCAGCAAGATTTTAACTTCATTTGCGAAGTAAAGAAGGCATCTCCATCAAAAGGCATCATAGCAGAGCACTTCCCGTATTTAGAAATCGCCAAAGAATATGAAGTGGCTGGTGCGGCTGCTATTTCTGTTTTGACGGAGCCAGATTTCTTTAAGGGTGATAAAAAATACTTACAAGAGATTGCTAGTACCGTAAAAATCCCCGTGCTTCGCAAGGACTTCATCATCGATGAATACCAAATCTACCAAGCAAAGGTATGGGGTGCTAGTGCCATCCTCTTGATTTGCGCGTGCTTAGATGTGCCTACGTTAACAAAGTTCCGTGAGCTAGCTGACTCGCTTGGCTTATCCTCCTTAGTAGAGGCTCATGATGAGCATGAGGTACAAATGGCTATCGATTGCGGTGCCTGCATTATTGGCGTTAACAATCGTAACCTCAAGGACTTCACTGTAGATGTACAAAATAGTGTGCGCTTGCGCAATCTCGTTGAAGACGATGTAATCTTTGTATCTGAAAGTGGCCTTGAAACGCCGGAGGATATTCAAGTATTGCGGGATAACAATATCGGTGTAGCCTTGATGGGTGAAACCTTCATGCGTTCTCCTAATAAGGTTGAAAAATTAGCCTATCTTTATGGACCGACATACTATACACCTAAGATTAAGATGTGCGGTATCTCTAAGGTGGAGACTATCCCTGCTGTAGTAGAGGCAAAGCCTGATTATATGGGCCTTGTATTTGCACCAAGCAAACGTCAAGTCACTGTTGACCAAGCAAAAACCTTAGTTGAAGAACTACATAAACAGTACGCAAATCGATATAACAGAAACGCAGAACAATACAGTAATGATGTAGTACAAGATGGAACAATAATTAACGCATTGCAAGAAGAAACAGCAACTGGTGATGCGCATGAAGGGACACTGACTAGTACAGAAAATATAAGTCCGACACTTATACATCAAGAATTTATTAAAACAGTAGGCGTTTTCGTCAATGAAACGCTAGATAATCTCGTTAGCATTGCTACAGAAGCCAATCTTGATGTGGTGCAATTGCACGGTGATGAAGATGAAGCTTTCATCCAATCCTTAAAAGGACGTACTAATGTAGAAGTTTGGAAGGCTGTTCAAATCCGTATTGCTGCAGATGCAGAGGCGTGGATTGATAGCAGTGCGGATATGCTATTATTTGATGCGTACCACAAAGACGAGCGCGGCGGTACAGGTGAAGTATTTGATTGGTCTTGCTTAGATGAGTTTGAACGACCGTTTATGCTGGCTGGTGGTATCGATAGCACCAATGTGGCGCGTGCCATTCGTACGGTTCGACCGTATGGCATTGATATTAGTAGCGGTATTGAAACAGATGGCGTGAAGGACGATGAGAAGATTACAGCTTTCACCAACATTGTGAGAACAATAGCAATGCCATAATATGGCGTGCTAGCAGAAATGGTATATAGAAAGGTAAGTTATATGAGTGAACAAAGACATGGCTATTTTGGCTCCTTTGGTGGCCAATTTATGCCAGAAACATTGATGAATGCAGTCATCGAATTGGAAGAGGCGTACAACAAGTACAAAGATGATCCTGATTTCGTACACGAACTTGAGGATTTACATAAAAAATATACAGGTCGCCCATCCCTTTTATACTATGCAGAACGCATGTCAAAGGACCTTGGAGGTGCCAAAATCTATTTAAAACGTGAGGACTTAAATCATACGGGTTCTCACAAGTTGAATAACGTTATCGGCCAAATGCTATTGGCAAAACGGATGGGTAAAACACGCGTTATTGCTGAAACTGGCGCAGGTCAACACGGCGTGGCAACGGCTACTATCGCTGCATTGATGGGCATGGAATGCGAAGTATACATGGGTGCAGAGGACTGTGAACGTCAAGCACTTAACGTATATCGTATGGAATTGCTAGGCGCTAAGGTGCATCCAGTAACAACAGGGACTAGTACATTGAAAGATGCGGTTTCCGAAGCGTTGCGCGAATGGACAAACCGCATGTCTGATACACACTATGTATTGGGCTCCGTTATGGGGGCTCATCCATTCCCTATGATCGTACGCGATTTCCAATCCATTATCAGCCGTGAAGCGCGTGAACAAATCCTTGAAGCAGAAGGCAAATTGCCAACAGCTATTATGGCTTGTGTAGGTGGCGGCTCCAATGCGATGGGAATGTTCTATCACTTCATTCCAGATGAAGGTGTTCGTCTCATCGGTTGTGAAGCAGCAGGTCGCGGCATCGATACAGAGGAACATGCTGCGACAATCGCAAAAGGTTCTGTTGGTATCTTCCATGGCATGAAATCCTACTTCTGCCAAGACGAAGATGGACAAATCGCTCCAGTATACTCTATCTCTGCAGGCCTCGATTACCCTGGTATCGGCCCTGAACATGCGTACTTGCACGATAGCGGTCGTGCTGAATACGTGCCTGTTACAGATGACGAAGCAGTCGATGCCTTTGAATATTTATCTCGTTTGGAAGGTATTATTCCAGCCATTGAAAGTGCTCATGCGGTGGCACATGCACGTAAAATTGCTCCTACTATGAGCAAGGACGACATTATTATTATTTGTTTATCCGGTCGTGGCGACAAAGACGTGGCGGCTATGGCGAAATACAGAGGGGTGGATCTTCATGAGTAAAATTAAAGACGCTTTCATAAAGGGCAAGGCATTCATCCCATTCATTAGTGCTGGTGACCACGGTATTGAGAATACAGAACGTTATATTCGTATTATGGTGAAAGCCGGTGCGGACATGGTAGAAATTGGTATTCCTTTCTCTGACCCAACCGCGGAAGGCCCAGTTATTCAAGAGGCGAGCACGCGTGCTCTCTCCACAGGCGTAAAAATCAATGATATCTTTGATATGATGCGTCGTTTACGTACTGGTGATGATGCAGTGACTATACCGCTCGTATTCATGACTTATTTGAATCCTATTTACGTATTCGGTCGTGAAAAATTCTTTACCCTCTGTGAAGAGGTGGGAATCTCTGGTGTTATCGTGCCAGATATGCCGTTTGAAGAAAAAGGCGAGCTCGCTAGTGTGGCTCATAAGCATGATGTTGAAGTGGTATCCTTAATTGCGCCAACATCTGAAAACCGCATTGAAATGATCGCCAAAGACGCTGAAGGCTTTGTGTACTGTGTATCTTCCCTTGGCGTTACAGGCATGCGCAGTGAAATTAAGACGGATATTAAATCCATCGTTGAAACGATTCGCAAATATACAGATATCCCTGTCGCTGTTGGTTTCGGTATTTCCAAGCCAGAACAAGCAGAAGCTATGGCGCGCGTATCCGATGGAGCCATCGTAGGCTCTGCTATCGTTAAAATCGTGGCAGAACACGGTGAGCATGCGGATCAAGCGTTGTTTGATTACGTACAATCCATGAAACAAGCTGTTCTAAAGGCTGGCGCATAACATAATAACTCATATAGTCTTGGGAAAAAGTATATAGGGGATAACACAAAAGGACGTTATACAATGTATAACGTCCTTTTCATTGGTTGGTTAATTTAGTTTTGTGTTTTTAGGGCCAGTAATATGTATTATGCGCAAGGCTTAGTCATTAGAGGATTCAGAACGTTGATGGCGTTCACTGCGTTTTGCTGTTGCATTTTTATCATGCTTTTCACGTTCAGATATTCTATGCTTTCTGTGCTTTTTCTTTTTATCATTTACTTTGTACCATGGATGAGCGCTACTATCTACCGTGCCATCATCATTTTTTACCATGCGATGATTTTCACCAATTTTGAAGTGGTAATCTTTGGCTTGGGCTACATTGGCACCAATACCAACTGTTAAGAAGGCACCTAAGCTGGCCAAGGCTATTGCTTTCATTAATTTAGCTTTCATAATTATCTCCTGTATAATTGATTGTACGAATTTTAGTTGTAAGAAATATATCTGTAGTATAGGAAAATTTCATGAACAAAAAATGAATCAACTAAGTTGATAAATCATAGTATAATAGGAATATCTATATATGTTTATTATTTAATATTATCTAAGATTATAGTAGGAGCTTTATGAAACAGAGAGTATACGAAATCCTCTATCGTGAGTTAGTGGAAAACTATGCGAACAGTAAGGGACGTACAAATACAGCCGATTTTTGGCTCACCATAAGCGCTATATCCTTTGTATATGGCTTAATTATATGTATTACAGGTCTTGCAACCTATATACCGTACGGATTTCTTTATGTTGTCTCTATCGGTGGCGGCGTATTATTTGTACTGTCCATCCTGTTATGCTTGCCGAAGATTATGTTAATGGCAAGACGGTTACGAGACTCTAATAATGATCCAATGTTGATGATTTTACTATTGGTTCCTTTTTTAGGCTGGCTTGCATTATTGTATCTGTTCTGTAAGCGCACATCGCCTATATCTAATGAATCAGAGGAAAAACGTTCCGTATCGGGCCTCTTTATTGTGGCCATATTAGCCACTAGTGTAGGTAGTACAATGATTAATCATAATTTTATGGTAGAAGAGACTGCTTATGGCAATTTGGAACCTAGTTCGTTAACGAAACAAGCTAATCGTCTTTTACAAAGTGAAACGGCTACAACAGAGGGGCGTACTGTGGTAAGTAATTATTATGAAGCCCTCAACAAAAAGGATTATCATGGTGCATATCGTTATTTGAGTGCTCGCGCTATGGAACGATATGGTACCTTTGAACTATGGGAACAAGCCATGGCTAAGGAAGAGGTTCCTAAGGTAAAAGCGATACAGCTTGACTATGTTTCTCAAGACCAAGATGATGATATTGTTGTAAATTATATGGGCTTTACCGTTACCTTTGAAGATAATCTAGAGCCTCTATTAGTTCGTTTGCATAATGAAGGCAAAGGCTGGGGCATTGTTGCTATTGAAGCTGCGGAGGAGGATTAGGTTATGTCAACCATAAATATATATGATTTGAATTATACCGATGCCTTCAAATTAGGTATTAAGAATTATGCTAATTTTAACGGTCGTGCTAGCCGTAGTGAATATTGGCGATTCGTGGCAGGCGTTACGCTGATTCAAGGGGTACTTGGGATTTTGGCTTTACTATGTAGTAACTTGGGCTTCCCTAATTATGAAACGCTTATCGATAATGTTGCTGTAGGGGTATCCCTTTTCTTTATAGTTCCCAATATAGCTATCACAGCGCGGCGTATGCATGATATTGGCCGGAGTGGTTGGACGCAGCTAATCTCATTTATTCCTGTTATAGGATTCTTTATATTTCTCATTTACGAATTGCGTCGTGGCGATCAAAGAGAGAATTCATATGGTGAAAGAACCGGATATACACCTATTACTCCTGAGGTTAGCAAAGCTACTGGTCTAGAAGAAACTCCATCCCGTCGCCAAGATTGGGCGATGGGGATTGCTATCTTTATTATCCAATCTATTATTATTGCTGATATCATTAGAGAGATATTATGGTATGGTATTAATGGGAATGGATATATGTAATAAAGATCTGCATTTATTAATAATCTCATTATTTTATTTTATAAAAGTTTAACATCTCCTTTATAGACAATATAACACTTTGTAGTAAAATGAATTTCAGATGAATTCAAAAATA
>OBUN01000243.1_pt1 | contig 19786 bp, 18 predicted proteins | sample 1475851 | NCBI WGS metagenome assembly OBUN01 (sample SAMEA2579932, study PRJEB22360) | human gut metagenome | reverse complement strand
TTTTAACTAGCGTATAATTATATCGTAATATTTTTGTTGATTATTCAACATATACAAAGGAGTATTTATGAAAAATAATAGCAAATCAAAAAGTAATAAGATAAGTCTTTCTCAACTCGTCCTCCTTGGTCTTGGTTCACTAATAGGATCAGGTTGGTTATTTGGAGCGTGGGAGGCATCTTCAATGGCCGGTCCAGCCGCCATTATTTCCTGGGTTATCGGTTTCTTAGTAATTGGAACGATTGCCTATAACTATATTGAAATAGGAACTATGTTCCCTCAATCAGGCGGTATGAGCAACTATGCACAGTATACTCACGGCTCATTACTTGGTTTTATTGCAGCATGGGCGAACTGGGTATCATTAGTAACAATTATTCCCATTGAAGCTGTGTCTGCTGTTCAATATATGAGTTCTTGGCCTTGGGATTGGGCTAAACCAATGGGATCTTTAATGAAAGATGGCTCAATCAGTACTTACGGTTTGATTGCTGTTTACATCATTATTGCAATCTTTTCATTATTAAACTATTGGTCAGTAAAATTATTAACATCATTTACAAGTTTAATTTCAGTATTCAAATTAGGTGTCCCTATTTTAACCATAATTATGTTATTAGTTTCCGGTTTTGATACAGGTAATTATGGACACTCTATCGGTACATTTATGCCTTACGGAAGTGCACCTATTTTTGCTGCAACAACAACATCTGGAATTATCTTCTCATTTAATGCATTCCAGACAATTATTAACATGGGATCAGAGATTAAAAATCCAGAGAAAAACATCGCACGTGGGATTGTTATCTCACTTACATTAAGTGCTATATTATATATAGTTTTACAAAGTACGTTCATTACATCTATGCCAAGTTCAATGTTGCATGAGCATGGATGGAGCGGTATCAATTTCAATTCACCATTTGCAGATATGGCAATTTTATTAGGTCTTAACTGGTTAGCAATATTACTTTATATGGAAGCAGTTGTGTCACCGTTTGGTACTGGAGTTTCTTTTGTTGCCGTTACTGGACGTGTGTTACGCGCTATGGAAGAAAATGGGCATATTCCTAAATTCTTAGGTAAAATTAATAAAAAGTATAATATCCCACGTGTTGCCATTGCATTTAATGCAATTATCAGCATGATTATGGTGACATTGTTCCGTGACTGGGGTACACTAGCTGCGGTTATTTCTACTGCAACATTAGTTGCATATTTAACTGGTCCAACTACGGTTATTTCATTACGTAAAATGGCACCAAAAATGACTCGTCCATTTAAAGCTAATATTTTAAAATTTATGGCACCTTTATCCTTTGTTTTAGCATCATTAGCTATCTATTGGGCAATGTGGCCAACAACAGCAGAAGTTATTTTAATTATTATTTTAGGTTTACCTATTTATTTCTTCTATGAATATAAAATGAATTGGAAGAATACTAAAAAACAAATTGGCGGAAGCTTATGGATTATTATCTACCTTATTGTTCTCGCATTTTTATCATTTATTGGAAGTAAAGAGTTCAAAGGCTTAAATTGGATTCACTATCCATGGGATTTCTTAGTCATTGTAATCGTTGCTTTAATCTTCTATCAACTAGGTACGACAAGTTACTTTGAAAGTATTTATTTCAAGCGTGCGAACAAGTTGAATAAGAAAATGGGCGATAAGTTGCGTAAAACACGCAAAAAAGCGCGTCATAAAGATTGGAAAGAACGCGATCGACAAGAGCAAAATCAATAAGACGACAGCTTATAGAATATAAAATATTTATAATAAAAGCTTGGGACTATCATTACTGTCTCAAGCTTTTTAATATACCAGTAATTATGAATTAAACTCAAAAATTCATTTAATTCTATCTGATATCATTCGTTAAATATTCAGTTAAACACTTAATATCATTTTTATTTCGTTTGTAAAATTTAATTTTTTAACACATTGTTCAAGTCAATCATCAACAATTCTTTTCACTTTGTTACTTGCTCACATTTCATCTAAATATAATTTTTCATGTTATAGTTAAGCTACGACTTTATATGTAAAGGTGTGTTCAAACATGGTTCAAGTCAAGATAGGTAACTGTACCATCAATGGCTTACACAAAAAGAATATTGATGTATTCTTAGGTATCCCGTATGCCAAACCATTCAATAAGATATCTCGATTCCAACATTCAAAGCTTATGGAACTAAGCAAACCAATGATTGATGCAACTCATATTCAATCCATCCCACCACAACCCTACAATTCACTTGAAGACTTTTTTTCGATGACAGATTCATCGTTTAATTCTTTTAAACAAAATGATTATTGCCTGTTTTTAAATATTTGGAAACCATCGTCCAATCAAAATCATTTACCTGTAGTGATTTACTTTTATGGTGGTAGTTTTCTTCAAGGACATGGCACAGCTGAACTATATTGTCCTGAACACATAGTAGAACAAGAAAATATAATAGTAGTTACTTTTAATTATCGCTTAGGTGCACTCGGCTACCTAGATTGGTCTTATTTTAATCAACATTTGAACTATAATAATGGGATTTCTGATCAAATTAACGTTTTAAGATGGGTACATCAATATATCGAACATTTTGGCGGTGATTCAAATAACGTGACACTAATGGGTCAATCTGCAGGTAGTATGAGTATCATGACATTAATGCAAATGCCCGAACTTGATGATTATTATCATAAAGTGATGTTATTAAGTGGAACGTTAACTACTGATACACCACTCAATGCACATACTAAAGTACAACATTTTTCACAACTCATGAGGCATTATTTTCCTAATAAAACACTTAAGACACTTACCAGTGATGACATTTTATATCTAATGGAGTCTCAAAAAATAGAGCGTGGAAGATCTCGTGGACTTGATTTGATTTATCAACCTATTAAAGATCATCATATGTCACGATCCATTAAAAAATTTCCCAAACCGACATTCATGAGTTATACACACGATGAAGGTGATATTTATATTGAAGACGCAACACGCACCTTACCTTCTGAACGTTTTATTCACTTGATGTCTCAATATGGTACACACGTCGAAAAAAATGATGCCCTCACAATGAAACAACAAAGAAATTTAATAACAGAGTATTGTTTTGTTCGTCCAATTTATCTATTTTTAAATCAAATGAATAGTTGCGACACTTGGCTAGCACGTTTTGATTGGCACCAACCCCATACCTCCTACTTTAAAAGTGCATATCATATATTGGATTTAGTATTTTGGTTTGGTCACCTCTCTATTTTGACTAAAAATCATTATTCTATAACTCAACATGATATGAATTTAAGTAGTAACATGATATCTGACTTAGCTTATTTTGCCCGAAAAGGTAAGATGCCATGGAAATGTTATGAACCTCAACATCAAGCGTTACATATCTATGGATAAAGACTGGAAAAGGCACTGATAGCATACACAAATCTAATATCATAAAGATACTTCTATGTGCTATCGTGCACACCTTTTCCAGTCATAAATTTTTAGCATAATGTCTATTTTTTAAAGTGAATACAATGATAAGACTAATTAAACCTATCAATGCACTAGTATAAGTAACATATTCCACTGATAAATGTGTCATAACGAGTCCACCTACGATTCCGCCAACGCCAATACCGGCATTGAGACTCGACATATTCCAACTCATCACTTGGCTTGTATCTCCTTCGACGTGTTCAATAATACCGCTTTGAATAGCTGGATTTGTACTCCACTGCATTAAATTCCACATAAATAAGCCAACTAATAATAATCCTGTTCCTGGTAATAATAAGTTAAGAATTATCATCATTATTATAAATATTGAAATCGAAATTATTAACCAACGCTTACTAGTAAACTTATCAGATAAAACACCGCCTAATGAAGTACCAATCACACCTGCTACACCATTAACAAGTAGTGCTAAAGACACAAAAGACATTTCATGTCCATTGGATAAAATTAATGGATTAATAAACACGAATGTTACAGAATTAGCAACCAGCACTAAAAATGTAATCATCAGATATTTAAAAACCTCACGAGGTCTTATGACGCTTGAGCCAGTTTGTGATTCAATACTAGATGAACGAGGTGTTTGATTTGGATGTGACAATTCATCTTCTTTTGGTAGATATATTAACATTAAAACACCAACAAATACACTTACAATAATAATGAATAAAAATGTAAATCGCCATCCTACCCAGTCGCCAATCACTGTACCGATGGGAACACCAAAGACATTCGCTCCACTAAAACCTGTATAAACAATACCAATCATTTTACCTCTGTTTTTTGCTGATGTGAGCATCGCTGTGAGTGCTAAAACTTTCACAATAATGAGTGAAGCTGCGGCAGAAGATAAAATACGTCCTACAACTATTATTCCAAAATGTGGCGCAATGGCAATCATACCATTCCCGAAGATAAAGACAATTAACGTCCATAATAATACTGATCGCGAAGTAAACCGATGAGTCAACTTCACTAATAACGGACCACATATCGCAAAGGTAAGCGCGTACAACGTTACCAGTTGCCCAACCACCGCTTCAGAAACATGAAGATCTTGACTCATTAAATTCATAATACCTGCAACCATCATCTCAACCATACCTACGATGAAAACACTTAATATAAATGTTGTTGTGCGTGCGACAGTCATAACAACTAGATGCCCCTTTCAAAGTAATAACGTAACTATTGATTTTGACTAAAATAAAACAGCTACAAACTTATCATTGTTTATAACTGTTTTATTATATAATATTTAAAGCTGTACTGTGTAGGTTAACAACTATATTTAACTACTTTGTCTTGTGCGTTGCGTTCTAGCAATGAGTTGATGACGAGCATTAAAGAACTGACCGTAACTCATATACGTTGCAATGAGTGCAGACATAATCGTCGCTGTTGTATGAATAAACACGACAAGCAATTGAAATTTAATTGCTTGAAGTGGGTCAACGCCTCCGATAATCAATCCTGTCATCATACCTGGAATTGAAACTAGACCATATGTTTTTACAGAATCAATTGTAGGAACAATCGCTAAGCGTATACTTTCTCTAATAGATGATTTTGATGCGAGCTTAGGTGTCGCTGCTAACGTAAGTTTGGATTCAATATCAGAAACATCTTGAACAAATGCTCTTTCTAAATTCTGATAAGCGAGATTAATCGCGATTAAACCATTATTAGCTAACATACCTCCAATTGGAATCACTTCATTCGCTGTAAATTTAATTGCACCTGTAGCAACAGTTGCTGCCAATGGTAGCGCTGTTCCCACAAATATAGCCACAAATGATATCCAAAAAACATGATGCATGACAGGTGAAGCACGACTTATTGTATTCCAAGATGCATTGATAATAATGACTAACACACATAGCACTAATAACCATTTTTCATTAATTTCGAAAATATAATGTAATAAAAAGCCTAAAATCAATAGTTGTATGGTTGCTCTAATTGTAGCAATAACTAAATCTTTGATAATATGTAATCCTTCTTTATAAGAAATAAAGATAGGGATTAGTAATAAAAGTGCTGTCAGACAAAGTGCTGTATTACTCATTACCATTCAACTCCTCATCACTCGATATCTTACCGTCAGTAATTGTGATTCTACGCTTAAAATGACGCATACTTTGGTCATCACTATGCGTAATCCACAAAATGGCAATCCCTTTATCTGCTAGTTTAAATATAATTTCTTCAATTTTCTTTTTATTATGTGTATCTAAAGCGCTAGTAGCTTCGTCTAATAATAAAACTTCAGGTTCATACATGAGTTGTCTAGCGATGGTAATACGTTGTTGCTCTCCCCCAGACATGTGCTCAATTTGAGCATCTAACTGATAATTACCTAATCCTACTTGAGAGATGAGTTGTTTCGCTTTATCACGGTCAAAAGCTTCACTTCTAGCCTCAGCAGGAAATTTCATATTATCTTCAATTGTATAACCGATTAACTCACTTTGTTGCATTAAATAACTCACACGTGTTCTTATCTCTTCCGGCTTATAATTAAAGTAAGATTGATCATTCAAATATAAATCTCCACTCGTGGGACTAATTAAATGATTCAATTGTTTGAGTAAAGTACTCTTACCGCTTCCAGAAGGACCTACAATAGCAATCGTGTCTCCTTTATTAATATTCAAATTAATATCATCTAAAATCGTACGATTATCAACCTTGTATGTAAGATGTTCAACCTTAAGTAGCAATTTAAACACATCCTTATATCGACATTACTAAACTCTATTCCCTATTTTGACTATTTTAATATTATTAAATTTAAGTTTGTACCTGTTAAATTATTGTACTCAATCACTCACTTATATTATAGATGTATACATACTTATAAATGCAACCATACTTAAAATCATATGCACTAGTATAGCAACTGCTAAATTTTCACCACTAGAATACTTATTATCTGAACTAGTTTATTTGCGGTTGTTAGGTTCTAATATGAAGTAATAGTTTACTTAAACGCAATCGTATAAGTAGCAGTACTGTTTAAAATGCTATTAAATTTGTAATCATATGCAAAGCAATGGGTACTGCTAAATTACGGTGGCTAAAATGGTAACCTATAACAAATACGACTGCTGCAATAAAGTAAGGTCCTGCTTCAAATGGTGAAACTGCATCAGTACAATGAAAATATGTAAATCCCACTATTGACACAATATACATCAAACCATAAGTTAATTTTTTACCTAGTTCATGAATGATTAAATGACGAAATAAAAGTTCTTCAATGATTGGTGTAAAAATAACAATATCTATAAATAGTATGGGTGTTATCCACTTTCAAACTTTTCTTCTTAAAAGTTGGTATACTTACATAAAATTTCTATAAAAAGGATACATTGCAAAATCACTTGAAATATATAAGCGACAATTAAATTATCCCGCGATTTAATATATAGTATTGTAGCTGCTGAAGCAATAACGATATATGGAAAAATTTCAAAAATCGATGCCATGTCGTAAACATGTACGATCGTTTCAATAAGAATAGACAAACCAATTACAAATTGTCTATTCCATACTTTTCCTAATTCATGGATGATGAGATATCTATAAATGATTTGTTCTACCATTGGACGTAAGAATACCATGGATATAAAAGTAACTAACAACACATATGGTGATTTAAATAGCCCTAGCGTACGTTGTTCGTATTGCGTGAGATGATAACTTAAATGATTAGGTAATGATGTTCCAATCACCCGCATTATAAGTAATAATAAATATACGACAATCGCAACTATTACAATTTTAATTATTTTATTCTTTGCAACTATCCATTGTTGCTTCATCACATCATTTATTACAGATTGATGCATTTTATAAAAGATAACTAATATTAGACCTTGAGCAATCACAAAACTTAAACTTAATGAAAAATGATACAACCATTGTGGTGGTGCCTGTTGTGTTATCATGGCAGTGATCCCTAATGAGCCGAAAACAACAATGATTGGTACGATACTTTGTAATAAAATATAAGCTGGTATTAATATAAAATTTCTTTTTAAAACTGTCCTACTGTCTGATAAATGATGCGGTCGACCTTGTTTCTCTGAAGATTGTTTAATATCCATATTGTCCCTCTTCTCGCATAAAACATTTATTTTCATCTTAATATAGCCGTACAATAATTTTAATGTTTTTCTATTAGACTTTCATTGTAAAACGCATACATTGTTGTATCATAATATTGAAAACGTTTTTAGGGGGTATTGTTTATGTCAGTTTTAACTGTCATGCAATTCATAGTCAATATTATCATCATGATTGTGTTATTAACGATTATGATTCTTGGGGTTATTTGGTTATTTAAAGACAAAGGTCAAAATCAACACAGTGTACTAAGAAATTTTCCTGTTTTGGGTCGAATACGTTATATTTCTGAAAAAATCGGTCCCGAATTAAGACAATATTTCTTCGCTAACGATAATGAAGGTAAACCTTTTTCACGAAGTGATTATAAAAATATTGTTTTAGCTGGAAAATATAAATCAAGAATGACTAGTTTCGGTACAGGTAAGGATTATGAAGAAGGGTTTTATATTCAAAATACGATGTTCCCACTTCAAGCAACTGAATTACATATCGATCATACTGAATTCATTTCTACATTCTTATATCATATTGAGAATGAGCGCCTATTTAGTAGAGAAGAATACAGAAAAAGCGCTCAGGTTGATCCGTTTTTCTTAACTGATGAACATGCAGTAGTATTGGGCTCTAACCTTAAGCATCCCTTTAAAATCAAACGCTTAGTTGGTCAATCTGGGATGAGTTATGGCGCTTTAGGTAAAAATGCAATTACTGCACTGTCAATGGGGTTAGCTAAAGCTGGTACATGGATGAATACAGGTGAAGGTGGATTATCTGAATATCATTTGAAAGGTAATGGTGACATCATCTATCAAATTGGTCCAGGACTCTTTGGGGTAAGAGATCATGATGGCAATTTTAATAGAGACATGTTTATCAATCTTGCCGAACACAATAATGTACGCGCATTTGAAATTAAGTTAGCTCAAGGTGCTAAAACACGTGGTGGACATATGGAGGGAAACAAAGTCACAGAAGAGATTGCACGCATTAGAAATGTGAAACCATATGAAACTATTAATTCACCTAATCGTTTTGATTTTATTAAAAATCCAACAGATTTACTGAATTTCGTTAATCATTTACAATCGATAGGTCAAAAACCTGTCGGCTTCAAAATTGTTGTCAGTAAAGTTGAAGAAATAGAGGCGTTAGTTAAAACAATGGTAGAGATAGACACCTATCCAAGCTTTATTACTGTTGATGGTGGTGAAGGTGGTACAGGCGCTACCTTCCAAGAGCTTGAAGATGGTGTTGGTTTACCGTTATTTACAGCAATTCCTATCGTTTCAAGTATGTTAGAAAAGTATGGCATAAGAAACAAGGTTAAAATTTTTGCGTCCGGTAAATTAGTGACTCCAGATAAAATCGCAATTGCATTAGGATTAGGTGCGGATCTCGTCAATATTGCTAGAGGTATGATGATAAGTGTAGGATGCATCATGAGCCAACAATGTCATTTAAATACATGTCCAGTTGGAGTAGCAACAACCGATCCTAAAAAAGAAAAGGGACTTATTGTTGATGAAAAACAATACCGTGTTACAAATTATGTTACAAGTTTGCATGAAGGTTTATTTAACATCGCTGCAGCTGTAGGCGTTCATAGTCCAACGGAGATTACTTCCGACCATATTATCTATAGACAATTAGATGGCACTACAACGTCAATTCAAGATTATAAACTTAAATTAATTTCTTAAATCACAACATCGAAAAGGAGCGAGACAGAATGCTGTCTCGCTCCTTTTCAATTTAATTATCTTCATTCATTTTACTTTTATCTTTTAAACCATTACGTTTGAGTTGTTTAACAACCCTATCCACACTCACATGGTCACCTTTTTTGGCATCTGATGATATGAAACCTAAATTTTTCTTAAGCTGATCTATATCCGCATCTTTATAATCAATATCGATATGTTCGATGGCCTTTCGCTCTTTATAATCTGTTTTATATGTAACACCTTCTATCCCTTTGAATGCTTGTTCATCATTTTTAAACATTTGTTTAGCTTCATCTTTATCGATGCCTAAATCATCATATTTAATTGTTGCTATAGTAGATTGTTTGAGAACTTCATCATCTTTGTATGTCAAAGATGTAATCACTTGCTTTCCGTTGACTTCGCCTTCATAAGTTTTTGTGCGTTCTTTCCCACATGCCGAAAGAGATACAGCACTTATAACTAATACTACTAAAAGCGATATGACTTTTTTCATAGTAGTCGCCTTCTCTCATCTTTAATCATGTTAATTATATCATCTTTAATTTGAATATGTTACTTATATGAAGATAAATATCTTTTTATTTCGAAAATTTAAACATCTATAAACATGGTATTCAGAATTTCACTACTTAGAATGTTATACTACTCTTAAAGACTTATTAATGGAGGAATGACTATGCCAGAATCTAAAGCGTTACTTAAATCTTTAACAGATGTTAATGGTATTTCTGGACATGAAATGCAAGTTAAATCTTTAATGAAAGATTATTTAACACCTGTAAGCGATGATATCGTTGAAGACCAATTAGGTGGTATTTTTGGTAAAAAGAATGCTACTCATGGAACTAAATCTTTAATGATTTCTGGCCATTTAGATGAAATTGGCTTTATCGTTACACAAATTGATGAACAAGGATACATTTATTTCACGCCAATTGGTGGATGGTGGAATCAAGTCATGTTATCTCAAAAAGTGACGATTACTACTGAAAGTGGCAAAGAGATACGTGGAATTATTGGTTCTAAACCTCCACACGCCCTCTCGCCGGAAGAACGCAAAAAACCAGTTGATATTAAAAATATGTACATCGATATTGGTGTGCCTAATAAAGAAGAAGCGAAAGAAGCGGGAATCGAATTAGGTAATATGATTACACCTTATAGCGAATTTGAATCTTTAGCGAATGATAAATACTTAACTGCTAAAGCTTTTGATAATCGCTATGGATGTGCACTCGCTGTTGAAGTACTTCAACAACTAAAAGATGAAAACATAGACATCAATTTATATGCCGGTGCAACTGTACAAGAAGAAGTAGGTTTACGTGGTGCTAAAGTTGCAGCAAATTTGATTAAACCTGATTTAGCAATCGCTGTGGACGTCGGGGTTGCATACGATGTTCCAGGTATGACGGGTGAAAAAAATGAAGGTAAGTTGGGCGATGGTCCATTAGCAATATTAATGGATGCTACTAGTATCGCTCACGATGGTTTGCGCAAACATATTAAAGACGTTGCTGAGCATCATAATATTCCAGTACAGTGGGCAACAACACCTGGTGGTGGTACAGATGCAGGTAGCATTCATGTAGCCAATGAAGGTATCCCAACGATTACAATCGGCGTACCATTAAGATATATGCACTCTAATGTATCTGTGCTCAACATTGATGATTATACAAATTCAGTGCGCTTAATTACTGAGATTGTTCGATCATTAAATGATGACAGTTATCAAGCACTTATGTGGTAAATGAAGGAGGCGTATCATGTTTTCTACTGGTAATAAAGCTAAAAAGACTATATTTGGAGCTATGACTTGTTCAAAATGTGGTAAGACACTCAATAATGATGAAAATATTACCATCAAAATCAATACTAAAGAATTAAAAGGTTATACTCACTTATCAAGTTGGGCTGATGCACAGTATAAATTGTGTGAAAACTGCTCAGAATAAGCATTACCAGAGCACAAATGAATTAAGTTAACATTCATATGAGAATTTACTACCACATCTCAATAACAAAAATTAAATTTATTTCATTGATTACCCGACAATATATTAAAACATGCCTGAGACAAGAAATGATGTCTTAGGCATGCTTTATTTTCTATAATTTTATTTAGTAGAGTTTTTCCAACTTTCATCACTTAACATTTCTCCAGGCCATGTATAAGCCATCACGCCACCATCAATACGAATAGTTTCACCAGTTATAAATGAACTATCATCGGAAGCTAAAAAGGCTACAAGTTTGCCGACTTCATCCGGTGTTCCTAGTCGACCTAATGGTGTTACCCATTTTTGATTTTCTCGGAATGTTTGTCCGGCTTCTTCATCTGATGTACCTGCTAAATTATCAACAAGTGGTGTTTCGATTGTTCCAGGTGCTATGGCATTAGCACGAATATTTTCACGTCCGTATTCTATAGCGATAGATTTTGTGAAATTAATGACACCGCCCTTTGCAGCATTATACCCTGAACGGTATAAATCGGCAGCTTGTCCAGAGAATGAAGCTGTATTAATAATAGAACCACCTTGTTTCATCATTAAAGGTAATAAAAATTTAGTTACTAAAAACGTTCCTCTCATATCAACAGCCATAATTTTATCAAACACTTCAACTGGATACTCATGAATACGTCCGGCGCCATTATCTACACCCGCATTATTAAAAATAACATCTACATGTCCAAATTCTTGTGCTATTTTTTCTGAGAATTGTTTGACTTGTTTATCATCTGAAATGTCTACGCGATATGCAGTTGCTTTCCCACCATTATCATTAATAGACTGAACAGTTTCTTCTAATTGATCTGATATATCAAGCGCTAACACATGTGCTCCTTCTTTTGCTAACGCCACGGCTGATGCTTGTCCAATACCAGTACTCGCACCAGTAATCACTGCGATTTTGTTTTCTAAACGTTCCATCCAAAGTCACTCTCCTATCACTTGTACATACTTAATACAATTAGGTATCATGTTAGTTTTAGTTTTCCACGATGTGAATCAACTTAAACAGTGATAAGAATAAGACGCACGAAGAATGAATAGCTGAGTTAAGCTATACATTTATATACTTCTCTTTTTACTAAAATTGTATTTTTAAAAATTATAATTACTTATCAATCATCTTAAATATTTCAGAAAAATTAACTGTAAGTTCTTTTCAATTTATCTATATCATGTACAATAAAATTAAATAGGGATTATTTTAAACGCATTGTTTGAATAATAGGAGGCAAACATGGAAGAAAGAATTGGTTTGATAGACATTGGTTCCAACACGATTCGACTTGTTATATTTGGCTACAATAAAAAAACTGGGCTCAATGAAATACTGAATATAAAAACACCTGCACGTTTAAGTCAATATCTCACTAAGTCCAATGAAATGAATGATGAAGGTATTCATGTTTTAAAAGAGACATTAAGCAGTTTTAGAAAAGTTGCGGATAAATTTAACGTTGATGCATTATATCCCATCGCAACAGCTGCTATCCGTCAATCTAAAAATCGTGAAGCTATCATTAAAGAAATTAAACAAGATATTCATATCGAAATTCAAATTGTACCTGAAGAAGATGAAGCATTTTACGGTTACTATGCGATTACACATACTACTGATATTGAAAATGGAATTTCTGTCGATATCGGTGGCGGTTCTACCGAAGTTACCCTTTTCAAAGACAAGCAACTTAAAGAGGCTCATAGCTTTCCATTCGGCGTGGTATCACTTAAGCGTCAGTTTTTTGGTGATAAAGCACACAATGACAAAACGGCCATTAAAAATATGGAACAGTTTTTACGTGAGCAATTTAGTCAGCTAGACTGGCTATCCAATCAACATATTGCGCTTGTAGGAGTAGGTGGTTCTGCACGTAATGTTGCACGCATTCATCAATCAGCACATGCATACCCTATCGGTGGCGTTCATAACTATACGATGACTTCGAAAGATATTAACAATGTTTATGATCTAATCCGTAAAAGTTCTCGCGATGAACTAACAAATTTAGACGGTTTAAGTCGCGATCGCGTCGATATTATTCTGCCGGCTATCTCCGTCTTTAAAACACTTTTCAAAAAAATTGACGCCACACAATTCACCTTCTCAAGAAAAGGAATTCGTGAAGGATTTATTATGAACCACATCAGCAAACGATATCCTGATGAGTTTAATAAAAGTAACGTACGTAAAGATGCATTACGTCATTTAGCGAACGAATATCATATTGAAGAAACGAGTGCTAATCGTCGTGTGAAATTAGCTCAATCCTTATTGAATCAAATTATAAGTGAACGATCACTTAATATTTCAGAAATGGAAAAAGAATTATTTATTGAAGGTGCCTACATTTATTATCTAGGTAGTTTCATTGATTCAGACTCAAGTTCACCACATACGTATTACTTAATCGCAAATTCAATGATTAACGGCTTTTCACATAAAGATCGTGTGAAATTAGCTTTGTTAGCTAGTTTTAAAAACAAATCTTTACTTAAATTTTATTGCAAAGAAACACAGTGGTTTAGTAATAAAGAAATAGATACAATACAAGCTTTAGGGGGGATTATTAAATTTGCAAACACCTTGAATATCTCACATACTAGTTTTGTAGAGGAAGTTAAACTAAAAGCAAAGAAAGATGACAAATACGATTTATTAGTTTATTACAAAGGTTCACCTATTGCAGAAGAATACCAAGCAAATCGTCAGAAAAAGCATATTGAAAAAATTTTAAAAGGTAAGGTTTCTATTATATTTACAAAATCTTAAAATTATTATGATATTTTAGATTGGTGCATAATAAAGATAAATTAATGAGGTGTATGTATAGTATGCAAACTCGATTGGGAGAAAAAGATATTAATTTACCGCAGTATTACAACAATAGGGAGTTAAGTTGGCTAGATTTTAACTATAGGGTATTACAAGAATCATATGATAAAAATAATCCGTTGCTTGAAAAACTTAATTTTATTTCTATCTTCAGTTCAAATTTAGATGAATTCTTTATGGTTCGAGTGGCTGGGTTAAAAGACCAAGTCAAAATGGGATATGACAAACCTGAAAATAAAGCACAAATGACGCCTCAAGAACAACTTGATGCTATTAAAATTAAAAATACAGACTATGTGAACACTCAATATCAACGTTATAACGAATTAATTAAAGAATTAGCCAATTACGATATTGAGATGGTAAAACCTGAAGACTTATCAGATGCATTGATAGAAAAATTAGAACAAGAGTTCAAGTTAAGTGTCTTGCCGACACTCACTCCGTTAGGTATTGATGCGTATCATCCATTTCCAAAGTTAAATAATAAAAGTTTAAATATTTTTGTTGATATCGATACGGAAGATGCCATTAATTCAGCTATCGTTCAAATTCCTTCATTAATTCCACGCTTTTTAACTTTAAATGAGGGTACAAAACAATACGTTGTCATGGTAGAAGATGTGATTACGTATTTCATCAATTATTTATTTACAGGATACGAAGTACTAAATACTTTTACTTTCCGAATCACACGTAATGCAGATTTAACCATTCATGAAGATGGCGCTGAGGACTTGCTTATAGAAATTGAACGTTTCTTAAAAGAACGTAAGAGTGGTTCGGCTGTACGTTTAGAATTAGATTGTCGCACTTCTGAAAAAGAGAATGTAGAATGGTTAATCGATCAATTAGAAATTGAAGATAATGATATTTATTATTTAGATGGTCCACTTGATTTAACATTCTTATTTGGATTGGTTGATCATCTATCTCATAAGCTCAAATATTTAACGTATGAGAAATATACTCCTCAACCACCTAGATCATTAGGCAACAAGAATATCTATCAATTATCATTAGAAAGAGATATATTCTTCCACCATCCGTATGAATCATTTGAACCAATAGTTGACTTTATTCGACAAGCAGCAGATGACCCAAATACAATCGCTATCAAACAAACCTTGTATCGAGTGAGTAAGGATTCGCCGATTATTAACAGCTTAAAAGAAGCTGCTGAAAACGGCAAGCAAGTAACGGTGCTCGTAGAATTAAAAGCACGCTTTGATGAAGAAAATAACGTACATTGGGCACGTATGCTAGAAGATGCTGGCTGTCACGTTATTTATGGTATGACACATCTAAAAACGCATAGTAAAATTGCGCTAGTCGTTAAACGCATCAACAATGAACTTACGTCATTTGTTCATTTAGGCACAGGTAACTATAATGATAAAACTGCTAAATTATACACAGATATGGGTATCATTACGACAAATAAAGATATCGCTGAGGATGCAATTAACTTCTTTAATTACTTGAGTGGTTACTCAACAAAACCAGAATACAATAAATTGATTGTAGCACCATACGATATTCGAGACGTCTTCATTGATCGTATCGATAAAGAGATACGTAGTCATTTACAACATGGTAATGGTAAAATTATGATGAAAATGAACTCTTTAACCGATAAAACGATTATCGAAAAGCTCTTCGAAGCATCCCAAGCAGGCGTTAAAATACAACTCATCATTCGTGGTATATGTTGTCTTAAACCAGGCATTCCAGGTATTAGCGAAAATATAGAGGTTGTTAGTATAGTGGGGCGTTTGCTTGAACATTCACGTATTTACTACTTCCATAATAATGGTGAGGCGCATATTTATTTATCTTCAGCTGACGTTATGACACGTAATATGATTAAACGTGTCGAAATATTATTCCCTGTTGAAGATAAATCAATAGGACAACGATTAGTTAACTATATGAATTTACAATTATCTGACAACCAAAAAGGTCGTTACCAAGATGCACAAGGCGTTTATCATTATGTCGAAAACAATTCATCTCCTTTAAACTCTCAATCTTACTTGATGCAAGAAGCAATTAAGTATGGAGAAGAACTAAAAAAACAATCGGTACAACCTTCTGGACAACCTGTTCATTCTAGACGTGGCGGTAGTTGGATGCGAAAATTAAAAAACACATTTAAAAGATAAACTCACCTTGACAATTGTATTTTATATGAAATGAACACGAAATTAATAAATATCTTTTTATAAATATACAACTTGTTATTTTTTATAATAATTAAGAGGTACAGAACACATCACTTTAACTCAACATTTTGTGAGTATAAAAGTCGTTCTTGTACCTCTTTTTTATCTATGATGATTTATAGGATTGTGGGTGTTCATACCATTCTTTTAAAAATGTATATAAAACATCACTATATTGAGCTAATTCCTTTGCTTTTATTTTCTCATCTACACTATGTGCCTCTTCTAAACTACCTGGCCCATATAATATCGTGGGAATGCCAAAATGTGCTGTCCAACCTCCATCAGTTACAGTTGTACTCATACCATGTTCAAGCTTTTTATTATGAATATGTTCATGTGCTTCTTCTAATTGCTTAAAACCTGGATGATGTGTCGGAACAGTGAAACTTGGGAAAATTTCTCCTTTATCCTCAATCATGGATGTACCACCCCATTCAAATTCAAGTGGATTCTCTCTGAGCCATACATCTGCTTCTGCAACCTTATTTAAATATTGCTCTATTTCATTAACTACAGATTCATAACTTTCGTTCGGTAAGTAATGAACAGTAATCCATAATCGACATTCATCTGCAATAAATGCAGGGTGACGTCCACCTTCTATGACAGCTGGGTTAATTGTATTCGCACCTGGAGGCATTCCAGGACTCTTCTTCATGACACCCCAATGCCTTTCAAGTTCATTAAGCGATTGAATCACCTTTGTCATTTTTTCAATGGCACTTGCACCAAACAAGCCCCCACCAGCATGTATCGTTTGACTACGCGCACCATCATGTATTGTATTTTTACTTTTAACTGTAATCCATCCGGTAATCACGCCACCTTGCCCAAGTGCTTGATTCTCACTCGTATCTAAGACAAGGGCTAAGTCACCTTTAGGTCCTATTTCACATGCACGTTTAGTTCCTGCTTCACCTACTTCTTCACCGACTACTGATTGAACAATAATATCACCTTCTGGACGTTGCCCCGCTTGATGTAATTGCTCCAAGACGTAGAATAATGAAGACATACCACCTTTCATATCGCTAACGCCACGACCGTATAACCATTCATCTTTGTTGGTAAGTTTAAAAGGTGGATACTGCCAATATTGATCGTCATCTACAGAAGCTACATCAACATGTCCATTCAATATCAGTTTTGGCGCTTTAGGATTGTGCCCTTTTAAGGTGGCTACTATCACACTATCATTGTCATATAACTGTTCTCTCTGTATTGAAAAATCCAGTTGTTTAAGTAACGTTTCGATTTCATCTTGCAATGGATCTGTATTACGTCCAGGTGGACTTTCAGTATTAAATCTCACTAGCATATCTAAAATTTCAAATTGACGTTTATCCAATTGATATCCCATCCTTTGTGTAAAGTGGTTGAATTCAAACGTAACAATTTAAGTGTAACATGAAACAAAAATGCTATTTTAAATAGAGAAATGTCATCATTTAAACAGGTCTTATCGTTACTTCATTAACATTAACGTGACTAGGTTGTGTTAAAGCATATACTACAGCATCAGCAATATTCTGAGCTTCAAGTTTTTTGCGTTCCCCAAAATCAGTACCTTCCGTCATAGGGGTATCAACCATTCCTGGTGAAATACTAGTCACTTTAACACCTGTACGTGCTAATTCCTTTTCAAGAGACTGTGTGATTGCATGTATTGCTGCTTTTGTCGCACCATAAACGGCGTTCGTCTTTGTTGGTTCAAATCCTGATACTGATGCAAGATTGATGATATGCCCACTAGATTGTTTTAACAAATAAGGCAATGTTGCTTGTAAAACATGGAGTGTACCTTTAATATTTACATCTATCATAGTATCCCACTGCTCAACATTATAGTCTGTAATCTTAGATGATAAACTTTGACCTGCGCTATTCACAACAATATCGATATGACCAAAATGGTCTATTACAGCTTTTAACATATCATCTATGTTCGATTTTACAGTGACATCCGCTGAAACAACTTTAGCCGGGGTATTTAATTGCTGGGCTATTTCGTTTAAGCGTTGTTCGTTACGACCAACCAGAACTATTGATGCACCTTGTTGACTTAACTTTTTGGCAATCGCCTCTCCTATACCGCTACTCGCACCTGTAACGACTGCAACTTTCTCTTTAACTTTTGCCATACATCATTACTCCTTATCATAGAATTATTTTGAACATCTTTATCATAACGTTTTGTTAGAGAATAGGACATTAATGTGATTTAGAAATCAACTTTAAACAAAAGGATTCAAACATATATTTAATTTTAAAAATAATTTTATATTTAGTCATTTTCATTATAAAGAAAACATAGTAACTAAAGAATAAAAGTCAAACTTTAGGAGAAACAGTAATGTCGTTTTATGAAGGGGTATTAAAACTAGGTGAAAATAATCATCGTACTGCTTTTGAATTTCGCTTTGAAGAGTTATTTTCAAATGAAGAATGGTGCGCATTATCGCTAGCAGAACGTCAGAAACAAGAAAAAGCTTTTAGATGTGAAGTGAACAAGCGAGAGTATATACGTATGCCATTTTCAAGTGAAAACGATGCTAAAAATAAGTTGTTTAATATTGTTTATGCTTACAATGCCGTAAAAAAATTTAAACAGGCTGAAGACTCTAGAAATCCTAGAGGTCGAAACGTTTAATAATTATCAAGACAGCTTGCATTGTGATGACTAAAATATGTTGGGAAATAAAATATTTGATGTAATCATAGGATATTTCGTATGAGACAATATGACACATTAAAATTAATGTAAATCATCGTTGAATCACAGATCAAAAATGAAGACCATAACTCACAGGGGTAGTAAGTTACGGTCTCCTAACACATTAATTTAGATTTTAGGGGTATATAGAGTGTCAATTTTGCCCTCAATTACTCTTTGAGAGCAAGTGAGTTCAACATTGTGGGAGTTCGTTAAAAATCAACTTGTAACGAGGGCTTTGCGCTCTAAACTATAATAATATAATCTTTCAGCATCAATATACGGGATAGAATCAATCGTCAAATATCCATCTTTAATGTCTCCAACCAACCCTTGGTTAACGCCTGTGTTTACATAGATGTCATAACTACTTACATCGGAGAAGATTAATTCTTCTATAGCATTTCTCATAGTCATCACCTCAATAATTTACTCTTTCCTTACACTTCATATACTACATCATTTTATGTAAATTAAAAGTATTTTGTGATACATTTCACAAAAGTATCACTTATTTGTTCTTTAATAGATCAAAACTCTTTTAGATATTAAGTTAATCCTAAAATTAATTATTGCTTATAATCTTATCATTTATTTCTATTATTT
>OBUN01000226.1_pt1 | contig 21473 bp, 27 predicted proteins | sample 1475851 | NCBI WGS metagenome assembly OBUN01 (sample SAMEA2579932, study PRJEB22360) | human gut metagenome | reverse complement strand
CGACGGCGCTCAAACGAAGGTGGATTACACCGGAAGGGAGCGGGGGCCGCTCCCTGTAAACAAACGACGGAGCTGAATCTTTAATCAGAGGGGAAACAACATGGGATATATCACATATGTGACTGATCAACGTCCGGGGGAGACCGATATTCTGACCGGAAATGCGTTTTCTGATCTGGAAATTCGTGATTCTGAAGGGCGTCTTCTGCTGAAAGTGCCTGCACCTGAAGCCGGCTGGACACACGAAAGCCTGAACCTTGTTCAGCCGCAGGAAGTGCAGGAGGGGAACGATGCCTTTGATGCTTATCTGAACGGGACGTGGATCGGGTCGACAGAGGTCTGAAACACCGCGCGATGAAATGCAAAAAGCAGGGTTGCCCCTGCTTTTCACGGCGCCGGATTTGAACGCTACCAGGCAAAAAATCCGGCATTTGTAACCTGACATGGAGATCAACCATGACATTACCTTCAATCATCACACCAACGGCGGCATATGTAAATATGCGTCAGTCTGAAAATCAGCCGGTTAAACGTCAGCCCCGTTTCAGACGGGGGCAGTTCAGCTTTGCCGATGTGGATCCGGGAATGCGTGCGCTGGGACACCGGATTGCACGCCGGAGCCGCCGGATGCAGCCCGTGCACATTCCCGCACTGCGCGGAAGTGAGTGGGCGCACCTGTTACGTGCTCTGGAAATGAAGCGGGCTTTTAACTGATAACTGACAACGTGAGCCGCCTGTACAGCAGGCGGCCACAGGAGAGAAACAGCATGGCTGACAGTGTATTAACGGCAGAAAACATGTTTACGGCATCCGGTACGGAGGTGATCCCGTCCGTGGCCATTGACCGGATCATCGTACAGCGTAATGAGGGGATCGCCCTGTTTATGCAGGGGATGGCACACCTGGAGAGTGCCCGCCGCCTCCTGCGGGACGCATCGGGCGAGAATTTTCTTTACGGTTTTGAAGAGGCTGTCACGGCAGCCGTTCGTCGTGGCGATCAGCCGGAGGAGACCCGGAAGAGCATCACCCGCCTTGCGGATCGTAAAATCTGGGATCGGCTGATGACGGATACGGGGATGTATACCTTCATGAGTTCCTGCCAGCGTGATGAGTGGAACAGACAGTTGCAGAGTGAATCCTGTCCGGAAATCACCCTGGACAATGTGCTGGCCACGTTCCGTCACCTGAATGCCGGAAAGGTGGAGACTTTTGAAAAAGGCGTTATTGATGTTTTCCGCCAGTTATCCTGGGATTACAAAACCAATAACCCCTGCCGCCTGGGGAAAAAGATTATCGTCAGCAATATTCTGTATCGCTGGCGAACCGGGTATGTTTCACTTGATCATTCAGGTATGGCTAAACTGGATGATCTGGCGCGCCCTTTCTGGTTACTGGATGGCCGTAATGTTCCTGATTTTCGTGAATCGGACGGTGCCCGTTTTGGTGATTTTATACGCCGTGAAGACAATATCGGGCAGTTGTACGAAGGGGAATATTTTACGATCCGTGCCTTTCTTAAAGGAACGGTACACATCATGTTCAGACGCCCGGATCTGGTTGACCGGCTGAATGATATTATTGCGCGCCATTTCCCGGAGGCGCTGCCCCCCCGGGTGTGATGCGGTGGTGGGCAGGTTTCACCTGCCCACCGGTGAAGAGAGTGTCAGCCGGCTCTTCTGGTCAGGGCTTCCGTTGCCAGTTCGAGCAGCTTCCCGGTTTCCGCTTTTTTCTCGTATCGTTTGTATGTCCGGAGGCTGATACCGAGTTCTTCCGCCGCCCGTTCCTGGTCCCAGCCCATTCCCCGCCGCCATAACCTTAACTCAAATCCTGACATCATCATGCCCTCAAAAAGTGCCATTTTGTCACTTTGCGACTTAATTTTATCACCGGATTTAAGTATACCAAAAAGTGTCATTATGGCACTTTGCAAAAGTGATAAGGGTTGTCTTCGCAACAGAGAAACGTCCCCTTTCTGGTGTGCCGACGTCCTGGTCTTCGTGCAGTGGAATGAAGCTGCGATTGTCCGGTTACTGACAGTAAGTGCCCGGTTCAGTGGTAAGGGAATGGCTGCGGTGTGTTACCACGTCATGGCGCGCTCTCCTGGCTGATGGTTCACATTGTTACCACCATCCGTCAGGGAAGATAACACCATGAGGAAGCCGGAATGGTTATCCGGTTATGTGCCGTCGTCCTGGTCTCCGTTCAGCGGAATGAAGCCGGGATTGTCCGGTTACTGACAGTAAGCGCCCGGTTGAGTGGTAAAGAAATGGCTGCGGTGTGTTACCACGTCATGGCGTGCTCTTCTGGCTGATGGTTCACATTGTTACCACCATCCGTCAGGGAAGATAACACCATGAGGAAGCCGGAATGGTTATCCGGTTATGTGCCGTCGTCCTGGTCTCTGTTCAGCGGAATGAAACCGGGATTGTCCGGTTACTGACAGTAAGTGCCCGGTTCAGTGGTAAGGGAATGGCTGCGGTGTGTTACCACGTCATGGCGCGCTCTCCTGGCTGATGGTTCACATTGTTACCACCATCCGTCAGGGAAGATAACACCATGAGGAAGCCGGAATGGTTATCCGGTTATGTGCCGTCGTCCTGGTCTCCGTTCAGCGGAATGAAGCCGGGATTGTCCGGTTACTGACAGTAAGCGCCCGGTTGAGTGGTAAAGAAATGGCTGCGGTGTGTTACCACGTCATGGCGTGCTCTTCTGGCTGATGGTTCACATTGATATTGTCACTCTGTACAGCCCGGTGTCACAGATAACACCATGAAACAGTATGGGTTACTACCCGGTGAACTGCATGACATGGTGTTAAGTGAGTAACAGAAAGGAATAGTGATTCACCGTAAGGCTTCAGGAGCAGGTCTGCATATCTGACGCAGAAGATGATTTCTTCTGATTTCGTGATGATTTTCTCCTGGTGTTCTGATGCGTAGTGATGATCTCCTTGATTGCACGCTCACTGACCGTTATCTGGCAGCTTTCGAGTGCAGATTTTATATCCTTTACGGAATAGCCTTTCCGTGTAGCCAGTTCCATGATTTGTGATTTCAGCCCTTCAAGAACATCCTTTCCGGTCAGGCGTGTTTCACTCAGATCGGGCAACGCCTCAAGCTGCTTTTTTGCCTGTTCTATCTGCTCTTTAGTGTAGAAGTTTCTGGCGGCCATCTGTTTTTCCTCTGAATAGCGAACCGGGCACATTATATCAGGCAGGGTGCGAAGCCTCCAGTCGCCACACAGCCACATGGTGTAATGACAATGAAAGCCATGCGGGGCATAATAGACGAAAACCAGATGCCAAAGACGGGACAGGATATGTTTTGTTGAACCGCCATCTTCGATGGTCGTTCAACAAAACCCCTGGTCAGGGCGCAGCCCCGACACCCCAGACAGGAAAGACACGACACAACGATGGTCGATCACCGGAAAAGAGAGTGATGAGCAAGAGTGAAAAAAGAAACCGGACCGAACTGCTTCTGGGGATCCGTTGTCTGCCGGAGGAAAAGGCACTGATTAAAGAAAAGGCCGAACTTTCCGGTATGAGCGTGGGGGAATATCTTCGTCGTTGTGCTCTGGGTCGCCGCATCGCGCCGCCCACGGATATCCGCATGATTAACGAGCTTTTACGTCTCGGTGGTCTGCAGAAACATCTCTACAATCAGATGCAGTCTCATATGACACCGGAACTGAGTAAGCAGTTTTCGGAGGTGCTTGTTGCGCTGAAGAAAGCGGTTGTTGCCATCCATGCCGGTGTTCATCATCAGGAGAAGTAAACGGCGTGATTGTGATTGTTCCGGAAAAAAGGCGCGATGGCCGGTCCAGCTTTCTGCAGCTGATCAGCTATCTGATTTGCCGGGTGGACAAGAAGCCCGGTGAATTGCTGTCGCCGGATAATCCTTATGTCCGTCCGGTCCGGTCGCGCGAAGCCATCGTGGAACATCTTGGTCAGTTTATTGAAGAGGGGATGGATTTATACCGGAATCATGTGCTGTCACGGAGTGACGACGGGCGTCAGCAGGTGCTCTGTGGCGAGGTTCTGTGTGAAACAAACTGCTTCGGTATTGAAACGGCAGCTGCTGAAATGGATGCGGTTGCGTCGCAGAACCGGCGCTGTCAGGACCCGGTGTATCATGCGATTCTGTCGTGGCGTGAAGAAGATAATCCGACAAATGAGCAGATTTTTGAGTGCGCCAGATATGCACTGAAGGCGCTGAACATGAGCGATCACCAGTATGTTTTTGCCATTCACAGGGATACGGAACATGTGCACTGTCATATCACCGTGAACCGTATTAACCCGAAAACATACCGTGCGGCAAGCCTGTATGATGATTATTTCAGACTGCATAAAGCCTGTCGTGAACTGGAGCAGAAATACGGATTCACACCGGATAACGGTTGTTGTCAGAAAGACGAGAACGGGAACTGGATCAGAAAACAGGAAGAGTTTAAATCCATTCCCCGTAAGGCCCGTCAGATGGAATACCATGCGGATAAGGAGAGTCTGTACAGCTACGCCGTGGATGAGGCCCGCCACACTATCGGGAAGATACTGCACAGCGGGGAAGCCACCTGGGAGGCGCTGCACACTGAACTGATTCGCCTCGGTCTGGAGCTGAAGGAGAAGGGCGAAGGGCTGGCGGTGTATTCCCGTCATGATGATACGGTCACGCCCATCAAAGCCAGCACGCTGCATCCTGATCTGACGAAACGGGTGCTGGAGCCTTACCTGGGGAAATTCACACCGTCACCGGTAGTGGAAAATTACTTTGATGAAAACGATAACTACCTCGGCAGTAATTATCCGCAGGAGTATGTGTATGACGTGCGTGCACACAAGCGGGACATTGGTGCATCCAGTGCACGCAGGGAGGAGCGGGCAGATGCAAGGGAGGCGCTGAAAGCCCGTTATAACGCGTACCGTGCCGGCTGGACCCGACCGGAGATGGATCGTGATGAGATCCGGGCGCGTTTTTATCATGTGTCAGGTCAGTTTGCCTGGCGGCGTGCTCAGGTCCGGGCGGAGATCCGCGATCCGCTACTGCGTAAACTGGCTTATAACGTTCTGGCGCTGGAGAGACGGCAGGCCATGATAGCCCTGAAGGAGACGCTGCGGGAGGAAAGAAAAGCGTTTTATGCCCGTCCGGAGAACCGGCGAATGGGGTACTGGCAGTGGGTGGAGCAGCAGGCGCTGAATAACGATGCAGCGGCGATTTCCTGTCTGCGCGGACGTTTTTATATGCAGAAGAAGATGCAGCAGGAAAACCGCCTCAGTGAGAACGCGATAGTGTGTGCGGTGGCGGATGATATCCGGCCTTATGAGATAGAGGGGTATCAGACGCAGATAACGCGTGACGGGCGTATCCAGTATTGTCAGGACGGGGAAGTCAAGCTGCAGGATACCGGTGACAGGATAGAAATCGTGGATCCTTACAGTCAGGATGGCCAGCATATTGCCGGCGCGATGGTTCTGGCGGAAGTGAAAAGCGGGGAGAGGATGTATTTTGCCGGTGAGCCGCAGTTCGTGAATAAAGCCTGCAGTATCGTACCGTGGTTTAACGAGGGCAGTGAAAAGCCGTTGCCATTAACAGACAGGGCACAGCGGCAGATGGCGGGATATGATACAGCACCGGCCAGCCCGCAGAAGGATGAGCCGGAAATTGCCAGGGAGTCGTTACGCTGGCTGATGGAAGGCGCGCCAAAAACCCCTGTGCAGGAGGATGTGCGACAACAACAGAAGCATGATTACGTTCATGACAGCAGTTATTCATCCCGTTACAGACGGCATTAAGTCAGGGCCATTCGGGCAAATATAGTTTCCTGTTTGTCCGGATGCGTAACTTGATGAGATGTGATATTTGATTCATAATCGAATCAAATATCACATCAGGATGCAAAAATATGAGAACTACTGTAACGATCGACGATGCTCTGTACGCACAGGCGCTGGAAATGGCTGATCCAGGCATGGATAAATCAGATATTTTCCGTGAAGCTGTGAAAACGTTTATTCGTGTGCAGGCTGCGAAACGCCTGGCTTCACTTGGCGGAACAGCCCCGGATATGGAGATAACACCACGCAGGCGTGGAGATGTGGCGGAATGATATTAGTAGATACGTCTGTGTGGGTTGATCATTTTAAAAATAAAAATGATACATTGATTCAGCTATTGCAGTCAGACTTTGTTCTTATGCACCCAATGATCCTGGCTGAAATTGCTTGTGGCACACCGCCAGCGCCCAGACAGCGAACATTGAGTGATTTAGACTTGTTACCGAAAAGTCATCAGGCCACGATTACTGAAGTTCTGGCGTTCATTGAAAATGAAAAATTATTCGGCCTGGGTTGTGGTCTGGTTGATATAACATTATTAGCGTCAACGAGGATTACTCCCGGGGCTAAAATATGGACGCTGGATAAACGATTGTCACGACTGGCAAAACGCCTGAATGTAGAATATCAACCTGTACATTGAAAAGCTGGCAGGCTCTACGAAATGTTCCGACCATCCAATAACCGTTTGGCTTACTTCCGTACATTCCCTTGCGTAGATGTACAGAATTGTACGATTTCGGACACCAAAACCGCTGTTGTCCCGCCATCCTGGCGATTCCTGAAAGTCATTTGGCTGAAAAATAGTCTTACGTGGTTTATTTTCCGAATTCCAAGCAGGACCCCAATTAAAGGGTTATGTTAAATCTTCTTTCGATAAAGGTGAGGGCTGGAGACTTCCAGCCTTTGGCTGGTTATCTCACTTTCTGTACGAATTTCGGAAACCATTCATAGCCCTGCTGGTAATGCTGGGGATGTAAGCTTTTAGATCTACTTTTAGCGATTTGAATAGCGACTTCTTCGCTTTCCGCTTCTACAATTTCCGAAGTTGTCAGAGCGCGTTTATGTCAAATCTAACTACCCATTTAGCCATATTGCCTCCTTTTATTTATTCGCATCGGTAAAAAAATGCTCCTAACGTACAATAATTTCCGTTTCCCAAATCGACCACTATGTCTATGGCCACTTCTGTGCAGTATGCAATACGCGCAGGATATACACTTTTCCCCACTGGTTATCGACCTCATAAACCAGAACAAAATGCGGGTGAATGACCAGTTCCCTAGTTTTCCACACGACCGTGACGGCCTTTATACGGCTGCTCGGCCAGACTACTGGCGGAATTGTCACGAACGGTGCAATAGTGATCCACACCCAACGCCTGAAATCAGATCCAGGGGGTAATCTGCTCTCCTGATTCAGGAGAGCTTATGGTCACTTTTGAGACAGTTATGGAAATTAAAATCCTGCACAAGCAGGGAATGAGTAGCCGGGCGATTGCCAGAGAACTGGGGATCTCCCGCAATACCGTTAAACGTTATTTGCAGGCAAAATCTGAGCCGCCAAAATATACGCCGCGACCTGCTGTTGCTTCACTCCTGGATGAATACCGGGATTATATTCGTCAACGCATCGCCGATGCTCATCCTTACAAAATCCCGGCAACGGTAATCGCTCGCGAGATCAGAGACCAGGGATATCGTGGCGGAATGACCATTCTCAGGGGATTCATTCGTTCTCTCTCGGTTCCTCAGGAGCAGGAGCCTGCCGTTCGGTTCGAAACTGAACCCGGACGACAGATGCAGGTTGACTGGGGCACTATGCGTAATGGCCGCTCACCGCTTCACGTGTTCGTTGCTGTTCTCGGATACAGCCGAATGTTGTACATCGAATTCACTGACAATATGCGTTATGACACGCTGGAAACCTGCCATCGTAATGCGTTCCGCTTCTTTGGTGGTGTGCCGCGCGAAGTGTTGTATGACAATATGAAAACTGTGGTTCTGCAACGTGACGCATATCAGACCGGTCAGCACCGGTTCCATCCTTCGCTGTGGCAGTTCGGCAAGGAGATGGGCTTCTCTCCCCGACTGTGTCGCCCCTTCAGGGCACAGACTAAAGGTAAGGTGGAACGGATGGTGCAGTACACCCGTAACAGTTTTTACATCCCACTAATGACTCGCCTGCGCCCGATGGGGATCACTGTCGATGTTGAAACAGCCAACCGCCACGGTCTGCGCTGGCTGCACGATGTCGCTAACCAACGAAAGCATGAAACAATCCAGGCCCGTCCCTGCGATCGCTGGCTCGAAGAGCAGCAGTCCATGCTGGCACTGCCTCCGGAGAAAAAAGAGTATGACGTGCATCCTGGTGAAAATCTGGTGAACTTCGACAAACACCCCCTGCATCATCCACTCTCCATCTACGACTCATTCTGCAGAGGAGTGGCGTGATGATGGAACTGCAACATCAACGACTGATGGCGCTCGCCGGGCAGTTGCAACTGGAAAGCCTTATAAGCGCAGCGCCTGCGCTGTCACAACAGGCAGTAGACCAGGAATGGAGTTATATGGACTTCCTGGAGCATCTGCTTCATGAAGAAAAACTGGCACGTCATCAACGTAAACAGGCGATGTATACCCGAATGGCAGCCTTCCCGGCGGTGAAAACGTTCGAAGAGTATGACTTCACATTCGCCACCGGAGCACCGCAGAAGCAACTCCAGTCGTTACGCTCACTCAGCTTCATAGAACGTAATGAAAATATCGTATTACTGGGGCCATCAGGTGTGGGGAAAACCCATCTGGCAATAGCGATGGGCTATGAAGCCGTCCGTGCAGGTATCAAAGTTCGCTTCACAACAGCAGCAGATCTGTTACTTCAGTTATCTACGGCACAACGTCAGGGCCGTTATAAAACGACGCTTCAGCGTGGAGTAATGGCCCCCCGCCTGCTCATCATTGATGAAATAGGCTATCTGCCGTTCAGTCAGGAAGAAGCAAAACTGTTCTTCCAAGTCATTGCTAAACGTTACGAAAAGAGCGCAATGATCCTGACATCCAATCTGCCGTTCGGGCAGTGGGATCAAACGTTCGCCGGTGATGCAGCACTGACCTCAGCGATGCTGGACCGTATCTTACACCACTCACATGTCGTTCAAATCAAAGGAGAAAGCTATCGACTCAGACAGAAACGAAAAGCCGGGGTTATAGCAGAAGCTAATCCTGAGTAAAACGGTGGATCAATATTGGGCCGTTGGTGGAGATATAAGTGGATCACTTTTCATCCGTCGTTGACACGGAATAACCAATCCGTTCGTCCAGTTCAATGGCGGCCATCAGGTTCTGTTCCGCAATGTACTCACGAATGTGCTTCCTGTCCTGGCTGGCCACCAGAATATCTCCATCATTTATCGGCGACCTTCCTGCTCATTTCACCCCGCCATACAGCAGCAGAGGATTCAACCATGTCATGGGGGAGCACATCACCGCGCTCGAGTTGCTGACGTCCTGCCTCAACCTGGTCACGGAACCAGGTATTATGCTGCCGTTCAACGGTCTGACGCATAAAATCCCGGATTAACTGAGAGCCATTACGGTCCATGCTTTTTGCCGCGGCCATAAAAGCATCCTTCAGTTCAGCGTCAATTCTTAAACTCATATTAACCTGTGCCATTTATCACCACCTCGTCATTACTACGTATATACACAGTATATAACGATTCAGATATCATCACCAGAATATGCCGCGTCAGTGGCATGGAAGGCGGCACTCCGTTGTTACATATGGCACAGGAGTAAAACCGCGTAAGCCGGTACGTATTGATAGATTTCACCTATCCCATTCCAGCCCTGCTAAGCCATATCCGCTTTCAACCATGAGGGAGTTTCTGTGCGCAGTCGGAGTCATTTTTCCCAGCCAGTAACGCTGCTAACTGGTCATTATGCGTTTTCAGAGATTTAAGTTCACCTGTCAAAGTCGCCTTTGCTTCCCGCGCATCTGTTGCATCTCTGAGTGCTTTATCCAGCGCTGTTTGACGGGTATCCAGTGTTTCTTCCAAATCGTCAACAGTCTGTGCGGCGTCGGCCAGCTCGCGCTCAGCCTGTGCCATCTGTTCCCCAGCTGCGCGGGTCACTTCAGCTACTCGCCGTTCGGCAGCTCTGACAGCTTTATCATTTAACCCGGTAGCTAACTGGCTGATACGTTCGGCTAGTGCTGACGATACAGCCTTAACCTCTTCGGCCACTTCAACAGGCAACTCGGCCACCGGCTCGGCGGTGACTTCTGTCTGCGACAAGATAAACTGGCTGCCACACCATGTTGCCAAGCAACAAGGGAGACCGTCATTCCCGGTTCAAAACTCTGCTGAACAATAGCGATCTTTTCCTGTGTGGTACGCCATCTGCGTTTCTTCGGCTCTAAGACATCAATCATCTGTTCTCTAATGACTAGTTTTTAGACTATCACTTATTTAAGTGATATTGGTTGTCTGGAGATTCAGGGGGCCAGTCTAACTCGTGTCCAAAAATAAGATTTGCCACCATTGGTGTCTATAATATCTCGTCTCAAGATTTGCACATCAGTTTATGTGCAGTATTGATGGCTGAAACTGGAGCCGCTGATAAAGCACAATATACCAGCATTGACCCGCCATCGGCTCAGTTGGGTGAAACAGAAAGATATTACCTAATTTCCTTTTATATTAATAATAAATCACTGCACTCTTGCGTTAGCATTAGTTAATATGATTTTTATCACTGTGGTTATCAAAATACCCTCCCCGTCAAATTACTTTTTATCACATCGTAACAACAGCAATTGATTTCTTATCATGTGTAGGGGGAGGAACTTCAAAGTTTCTATTTTTTTATAAATGCATTTTTGATGTATATCTACATTTTGTTTGTTTTTTGATATTTGCTAAATATTTTGTTTTTTTGCAAAAAATGATCTTTTTTATCTATCTTTGAATTACTCAATAGCGTAATATTCTGTGATTTTATTTATCTTTGGTTTTATATGCTTATGTTTTTTGAACTTTTGGTATAAAAGATCGTTGTTTTGCGCATTGCCAGAATAAAAGAGTGTGTTATTATTCGTTATGAAATAGGTTAGTTCATGTTTTCCAATTTTATTTTTACTTCTACATACGAGATGTGTAGGTTAAGCATATGTTGCGGTTTGAAAACAGAATAATGTTAGAAAACGATTTATCTACGCAAGATTACAGTGTTTTTTACTCAGGATATAAAAAGCGGAAACTATCTTCTGCATCATTATCAGAAGAACAGTTCTGGATGCTTATTGAAATATCACCACTGCACAGTAAAAAGGTAATATGTGCACTTCGTGATTTTCTGGTTTTCGGATATACACGAAGAGAGGTTTGTTGTAAGTTTAATGTTTCTTTGAGTTATTTTTCCATCGCATTGGGACGTATATCGCATATAAATCACGTTGTGTCATCGTTGGCTATGTATTACAGTAATAAAAACCATATCACAAGCGATTGCGGCTGAAAAAAATAATCAGTTTATAGTTGCGCGTAATCGTTATTTGTGTGGGGTTTCACTATAAATAGTAAGACATTGAATGATATATTAATTTATCAGAAATATTTTTACACAAGAGTTTAAAGTTTATAATGTTGCGTGTTTTACTTTATTAATAAAACATATTTGCGCAAGTGTTTGTTTTATATTATTAATATATGAAAATCATAAATCTATTTTTCTGTTGCCATGAGGGGGCGGCACATCTTTCCTTTATACAAAATAAAGAGGGACAGATGTGACGCATAAACTTTGCGTCGACTTTACTGTGTTTATTATAGAAATAACCTTGGAGTTAATTAGTAATGAAAAAATTAATAATCGCTTCTGCAATTGCTATGACCATGTCTGTAGGTTCTGCAATGGCATCCCAGGGGGATATCCAGTTCTTTGGTAACGTAACTGAAGTTACCTGTGACGTGACTCCGGAAGTGGACGGTTCAGTTAAAGATATGATTCAGCTGGGTACTGTCAAAAAGAACTCTCTGGGTGAAGAAATTTCCCTTGTATTTAAGGCAACAGATCCTTCAGGTGGTGAGTGTGCTGCTCTGGTTTCTGGCAAAACTGCTTCTGTAGCATGGTCGGGTAACCTGACTTCAGACGGTATTGGTGCGCAGAGTGGTCTGGCACAGGATGCTTACGTCGTTTTGAAACCAGTAAATGGTCAGGATGATTCCAAGATTACTTCTGCTGATCATGTTGCTAATTTTGATGCAGAAAACGTTACAAATGGTCAGGGGCTGCAGTTCACTGCTCAGTTGCAGGGTAAAGATAAAGTCGGTGACTTCCAGACTGCAGCAGCTTACGCTGTTACTTATCAGTAATCCTCGGCTTTTATATACCTCTTTTATCCGGGAGTCTGCTCCCGGATAAATTACCTTATTTTCGGAGTATATGCTCCCTGCTGAGCACGAGGATATATTCAGAGATGAAACAATGTCGTCTTTTTAAATTATCTCTGTTGGCACTGAGTGTATATTCTCATTGTAGTGTTGCGACAGAATTAAACCTGGATTTTATCCAGGGAACCAATGTAATTCCTTCCATTCTGAAGACAGATTCCGCTCTGCCTGCAGGTCAGTATATTGTTGATGTGCTTGTCAATAATGAACTAACCGGGCGTATGAATCTTGTCATTACAGAAGAGGATGAAAAAAATGACAGTCTTTGTCTTTCACCCGAATGGCTGGATAACGCCGGGGTGATGATGAAAAAAGACGCTTATGATGATGTCTTTGACAAGGAAAAACAGTGTTATATCCTGACCCGTAATTCCCACACAAAAATGGACTTTAATTACGGCGCACAGACATTAAAATTTAATATTCCTCAGGCGTATTTACTGAGTAAAACAGATCCTGCACGCTGGGATTATGGCGTGAATGGCGGACGTCTGAAATATTATGGTAACTTTAATAAAACTGTTCATGATGACATGAATGCTTTCGGAAACCTAGACGCCGCTATTAACCTGGGGCGCTGGGTGTTATCCAGCAATATGAACGTGTCTCATGACAAGGATAAAACAGAATTCACTTCCAGTGATCTGACGTTGTCCACGGCTATCAGTCAGGTGCAGGGGGACCTGTTGCTGGGAAAATCACAGACCCGTACGGAGCTGTTTTCTGACTTTAATTTCTACGGAGCGGCACTTCGCTCTAACAGCAATATGCGCCCGTGGGAATCCCGGGGATATGCGCCAGATATCTCCGGGATTGCCTCCACACCTTCCCGTATTACCGTGAAACAGAACGGATATACGGTTTATTCAAAAATGATACCGGCAGGGCCTTACCGTCTGGATGACCTGCGTCCGATGGGTAACGGTGACCTGGTGGTAATCGTTGAAGATGAAAGTGGCCATAAAACCGAGCAGGTCTATCCGGTGACCACGCTGCCGACGTTGTTGCGTCCGGGGGAGTTTCAGTACAACCTGGCTACGGGGAAGAAAAATAACAGTAATGAACTGGATAAAGCATTTCATTCTGATACTGGTTTGTTCTGGCTGGGAAGCCTTGATTATGGTTTCTCCACAACCACGCTGAACTCGGCATTTATTCTGAATGATGACTATCAGGCCGGAGGTCTGGGCGTTACCCAGATGCTGGGAGGTCTGGGAGCCGTGTCGCTCAGTGCAAACGTGTCGAAGGCCAGCTATGACAACGGAGAAGAAAAAAACGGTCAAAGTTTCAGTGTGAAATATGCCAAGAGTTTCACGGACAGGACTGACCTGCAGTTACTGACGTACCGCTATCAGAGTAAAGGGTATGTGGAGTTTGCTGACTTTAATCCGAAAGATATCTGGCACTATGGCAACCAGAAGTCGCGCTATGAAGCTCGTCTGTCGCACCGTTTTGACAGCACATACCTGAGCGGCTCTTACTGGCGTCAGGATTACTGGATGCGCGAGGGCTCAGATACCGGCAGCACGCTGTCACTCAGTACATCTGTTTTTGATTCTGTCTCAGTCTTTCTGAACGGGTCGTACTCAAAGTATGCCTGGTCAGATAAGGCAGATTACTCTGTTTCACTGAGTCTGAGTGTGCCGTTTGACCTGAAAGGAACCCGTCATTACAGCAGCAACAGCGTAGGGTACACCCGCACTGGTGGCACGACATTCAACACCGGTGTGTCAGCAATGCCGACTGACCGATTTAATTACAGCCTGAGTGCGAATGCCGGTTCGAAAGGTGACCGTGGTGCGTCTGCATCGGCCAGTTATGCCTTTGATGCCATTCAGACCAATTTCGGTGTGTCGCGCTCTTACTCAAAACAAGGGTACAGTCAGACCAGTTTCTCGGGCAGTGTTTCTGGCTCTGTGCTGGGTACGACAGAAACTGGTCCGCTCTTTACTAAAGAGTCGTCTGACACCGTGGGTATTGTCAGTATTCCAGGGGTCGAGGGTGTTTCTGTTAACGGTTCCATGCCGACGAACAGCGACGGTAACACGGTGGTGTGGTTGTCTGAGTATTCAGAAAACAGCATCAACATCAACATGGATAACGTGCCGGACGACATGGAATTTGAGACCACATCATACAACGTGGTGCCGACCGAAAAGGCGATGGTTTACCGCAAATTCGGCTTCAAGAATGTACTGCGTTATATCCTGCGTGTGAAGGATGCACAGGGCAACTACCTGACCGGTGGGGATGCGAAAACGGAACAGGGGCTGAATGCCGGATTTATTTCAAACAATGGTGTTCTGCTGATGAACATGCTGGCTGAGCCGAAGACAGTCAGCGTGAATACAGGGGACGGAAAACAGTGCCGTTTCTCCATGACAAGGCTGAAAGCAAATACCAACAAAGTTCAGGAGGTTCGTTGTGAGTAATTTTTATAAGGTTGCACTGGCTGCACTTCTTTCACTTTCTTTTTGCAGTCAGTCCATGGCGGCATTTGTACTGAGCGGAACCCGTTTCGTTTATGAAGAAGGAAAGAAAAACCTCTCTTTTGAAGTAACAAACAATGCGGATAAAACCTACGGTGGCCAAGTCTGGATTGAGAATACCTATCAGGACAACGGGGTTTATATGGTGCCTCAGCCGCCGTTCTTTAAGATGTCGCCAAAGCAGAAGCAGATTATCCGTATCATGAACACGGACACAAATCTACCGAAGGACCGTGAATCCTTGTTCTGGTTGAACGTCCAGGAAGTGCCTCCAAAGCCGGAAGTGAAGAATGGCGAAGGTAGCGTACTGGCTATTGCCATGAACACTCGTGTGAAGCTGATTTACCGTCCGGCATCTATTAAAGATGGTCGTAAGAATGCGGAAAAGCAACTGAAACTGGAGCAGCGTGGCAGTGACACTTGGTTAAAGAACCCGACGCCATATTACATGGCTGTTGTGAATATGAAGCATGACGGTAAGGATGTAGCTCTCAGCGATAAGGTGATGAAGGACATCGCACAGCTTAAACCGTTCAGCGATGTGAATCTGGGTAAAAAAGTGGGCGGAAAAGTTAGTGTGGATGCCATCAATGACTGGGGCGGAGTTCAGAGTTATGATATTCGCTAAGAAAAAATCAATTGCTTTGCTTATATCCGGGATTCTGTTTTCTGGAGCCTCAAAAGGTGAAAAACTATCAATTGATGTTGCAAACTTTGATATCAATGTCATAACAACTCTGACCTGTGAACCTTTTATTAATGGCCAGGAAGCCTTTGAATATAATCTTGGTACTTTGAACCCTGGTCAAATAAAGAACCATAAATCTTTTGATGTGGCCGTAAGATGTGATGCTCCAGGAATATCTACCTACTTAACGGCAAAGTTGAAATCAGGTGGAAATGTAGAATCAAGCGGAGATGCTATTGTTTTTACCATCGGTGCGGGGAAAGAAGGGGCAGGACGTCTTAAGCTTTTCGATATTACAGATAAAGCAATTTTATTTGATGGTAAAACATCATTTTGTGAAGGTGTTGCTGGCAACTCAGACAATGAGCGTATTTGCAGTTTAAGACCACAAACCATAATCGATCCGAATGCTAATGGTGGAAGCTTTAATGTAGGTGTTAGTTTTGAAGTAACTGTACAATAATGCCATCCCAGCTTAATAGAAGGTCGATGTACAGATCTATTTTTGATACATGATGATTTACTGGAGTGTTTATGCGAAAAGTGACAAGTTTTTTTCTCATTTTTGCATTTCTTATTATATGGAGAAATTGTGCCGCTTTTGAAATTTTAGAAAGAAAGACTTTTGATACGACAGTGAATGTAATCACCGAGCTTAAAGGAAACATCGAGGGAAAAAAATGGAGTGGTGAGGTGCCTTTTATTGATGCACCACCGAAATATCCTCCTGTTTTTATGAAAAAAAAAGGTACAATAACGATCTTAACAGGACAGACTCCATTTACAGGGACTGTGACGACTCCTTATGGGACAATATATGCCGATCAGCTTCATGTCGTATCTGAGTTGCAATGTGGTAGTAATTGGAATGCTCCAACAGTTGTTCAATTGCGTAAAGCACCGTATACAATAGTTTACTCAGGTAAGTCTCCTGTCACTCATGATAAAGGTATACTCAGGGCTCCAAATGGTGAGTATTCTGCAGCAGATTATAAAGTTGAGTGTGGCAGAAAAGATAATGGAAACACCGTTTATTGGGGGCAAACAGCAATCCGTGCTCGTTCATATGGAAAATTCAGGTTTGTTGGGGAACCTTCATCAGGAACTGACTACAGTGTAAGAGTTATTACAAGACCTTATAAAGATTATAATACATATATACCAATAGTTGAATATAAAGTAGATGAGCTTCCAAGAGTAGTATTTACAGCAAATGCTGCAACTAAATTTTCGCGAAGAGTTAATGAAATGGTTGAAATTAATGATTTAATAGATGTCGCAGTATCTAGCCCCGATCCAGCTATTAAGCCCACAATTAACTATACTTGCAGTTTACCCGGAGGGTATAAGAGTGAAACTCAGTGTAAGGAACTACTTAATCCCCAAAAACCAGGCGAGTCAGTAGTGAATATGACAATAACACTAACATTAAACTAATATAAATTCTGTCTGGAATTCATTTCCTGCTCATAGTAGGTGGTTTCTTATGATTTTTTAGCGTTTTATTAACATTAAATTATTTAACTTTTCTTATAGGGTATTAGAGGTTAAAATAACAGAATGGGCGGTTTGAAAAGGGATTAACCTGAATAGTTCAGTGACGAATGGAGAGTCAGCCGCCCATTCTATTATTGTTCAACAAATAGATATTTTATTTTTATAGTGTAGTGATGAACGCCCTTTCCTGATTTACGTTTGTAGAAGGGAGAAATCACATGAGCGTTCAGGGGAAAGAGCCTGTTTAGGATTCTGTGTAAATGCCTTTTCTCAGAAGTGACCGTCCAGGCGGTCACCGAACTCGATAATAAAGCGGCTCATTGCCATTCGCCAGTCCTTCAACGGCATCGTCCATTTCTGGGACGCAGACTGGATTGCCAGCCACACCACTTTTTTCACCGAGTCGTCTGTCGGGAACACTTTACGCTTTTTGATCGCATGGCGGATCACGCTGTTTATCGACTCGATGGCATTCGTCGTATAGATCACTTTGCGGATGTCCGTTGGATAAGCGAAGAACGTGGCAAGATTCGGCCAGTTAGCCTGCCAGCTTCGGCTTATCTGAGGATAGCGACTGTCCCAGGCCGCAGCGAACGCTTCCAGTGCCTGCTGGCCTGCCTCTTCCGTGGGAGCCTGATAAATCGCTTTCAGGTCGCGAGTGACGGCTTTGTAGTCCTTCCATGACACGAAGCGCAGGCTGTTGCGCACCATATGCACGATGCATAACTGGATGCGGGCCTTCGGATATACTGTGTTGATGGCATCCGGGAGGCCTTTCAGGCCATCCACACAGGCGATGACGATATCGTTCAGACCGCGGTTTTTCAGTTCAGTCAGCACATTGAGCCAGAACTTCGCCCCTTCATTTTTGGCCAGCCACATACCTGGCAGTTCTTTCTGACCTTCGATATTGATGCCCAGTGCCAGGAACACCGATTTGTTGATGACGCGACTGTCCTGCCGAACTTTCAGGACGATACAGTCAAGATAAACAATGGGGTACACAGCATCCAGTGGTCGGTTTTGCCATTCTACAACCTGCTCCATCACGGCATCGGTAACCTTTGATATCAGTGCCGGTGAAACATCTGCGTCATACAGTTCTTTGAACGCAGCAGCTATCTCACGGGTGGTCATCCCTTTGGCATACAACGAGAGGATCTGGTTATCCATCCCGGTAATACGGGTCTGATTTTTCTTTACCAGTTGTGGTTCGAAGGTACCGTCACGATCGCGTGGAGTACGCAGTTCCAGTGGACCGTCGCCTGTGATAACGGTCTTTGTGGAATAACCGTTGCGGGAGTTAGCTCCTGGTCTGGACTGATTTTTCTCATATCCAGGATGGTGTGTCATCTCTGCATTGAGAGCGGCTTCAACGCTGAGCTTTTTCAGCAGCCGATCAAACTGACTGAGGTCTTCAGGGGTTTTGAGGTTTTTGGCCAGTTCGTTAGCCAGAGCCTGTAACTGTTTTTCGTCCATAAATTAACCTTCATTTGATGCTGGATTGAACATATCAAAATCAGGCAATTACACAAATCTATGTACAGGCTCGGCTAACTGGCCGAATCTTGCCACGTTCTTCGCTTATCCGACAGACGACTCGGTGAAAAAAGTGGTGTGGCTGGCAATCCAGTCTGCGCCCCAGAAATGGACGATGCCGTTGAAGGACTGGCGAATGGCAATGAGCCGCTTTATTATCGAGTTCGGTGACCGCCTGGACGGTCACTTCTGAGAAAAGGCATTTACACAGAATCTTAAACAGGCTCTTATCCCTAAACCACCTCCTCAGGAGGTGGTCTTTTACTTTTCACTTATCATCCTTTTGGAGGGAATGGATCTTTCCCGTGGGAGTCTTTATCCCTGATTTGTCCATTTGGTCGATGAATAATCAGTTCACTTCCCTGATTTTGGGCGATTAAACGCGCCGCATCTATTGCTTCCTGTTGTGTTCGATGAGTAGACGTTACTCGTTCATTACCCTCTCCACGAACAGCCCACTCACCATTGTGCGGTACAACATGTTGATTCTTTCCCATGAGGTTTCCTGATCGTTTTCGACACCATGTGGTGTCATATTAAATAATAAACACTATATATTGCGTTTCGTTTGTGATGAGTCACATTTTCAAAATACAGCGGCAGATTGTTGGGGATGATGCAACATCGACCAGCTCGCAGAAGGATGAACCGGAAATTGCCAGGGAATAGTTACGTTGGCTGATGGGAGGTGCGCCAAAACTCCTACGCCTCATGATGACAGTTGGACGGCATTAAACTATAAATGTTTCGTTTATTGCGTTTTTTTTGTTTGTTTCGATTATTGTTTAGTGACTGTCCTTATCAGGACTGAAATTCAAGATCGAAACTAACCCTTTAAACTGGATACTGAAAATGACGAACTCAATTCCTGACCGCCTGAGTCTGCCTGCTCAAGGGGAGATTGAGGCTGCTGTACGTGGACAAAGGGAGCTTGCGGCTTACCTTTCCACTAAAATGGAAACACAAAAAATTTCGATTCAGGATGCAGATAACAACACTCACCAGATTGAGCTCCCAACGTCTTCATTAATGTTACTTATGTCCGTCTTAGGTGAACTGGCTCAGGGAAATGCTGTTCAGGTTGTTCCTGTACATGCTGAATTAACAACGCAGGAAGCTGCCAATATTCTGAATGTTTCGCGTCCTCATATGGTGAAACTTCTGGAAGACGGGAAGCTGCCTTTTCACAAAACAGGTCGCCATCGCCGCGTGCTTTTCGCTGATTTGATGAAATATAAAGAACAGCGGGATAATGAAAGCAACAAAGCAATGCAGGAACTGGCAGATCATAGCCAGGAGTTTGGATTTTTCTGATGACTCACTCACCCTACCCCGTGCTTCTGGATGCCTGTGTTCTTTACCCATCGTTACTACGGGATTTATTGATGCATCTTGGGCTAACCGGGCTGTATCAGCCTGAATGGTCGGCCATCATTGAGCGGATTTTATTGCTGATTTGTTTGATTTGAATCAGGCGCTTGTTCTGTCAGCGGTAAAACAAGCAGCGGCGTATGATGAGAAGGCCTCCGAAATCTGTTGATGAGTATCTTGATACCTTATTACGTCAGGGGATGCCACAAACAGTAAAAGAGCTGAGCAAATTCCGTTCACTTATTTAAGTAACAGATCGTTTTCCTCTTCTCAGAACGCTACCCCAGAACAGGTGACCAGTCCTGATATAAGTTGGCATTTTTTGTCTGTAAAACGCCTGATGAACATCATCGGGCGTTTTGTTTTCAGGGGCAGGTGTGAACACTCGTGGTTATAAATTGGCAGTGGTTTTTGACTATCTATCCGGTTTTGTGCCTGGCTGCAGGGGGGGAACCATTTTTATTCTGTTTATTCGTTCAGCCAGTGCATTCTGGCAACAGTCGTAACCATCAGTCATTGAATAAGTTATTTCGTTTCTCTTATGAGCTGGTGTATTGCGCCCCGGTATACCCGGAGTACTGTCGTTTTCTGTGGTTCAGTGCCTGCCTGAATTTTTTGTCTATTGGTGCCAGATAAGCACTCTGGTTACTGCGCTTGTTTAGTAGCTACACATGGTGGTTCATTTACGCTTACAAATAGCGTTGATTATATTTTTTACGTAATCAACATTAATAACCTGCGTTAATATTTTTGTGTTTTTTATATTTTATCTTTTTGGAACTTTTTGTGAGCTTTTTTTTGATTTAAGTCCAAATCAAAGCAAAAAGCTCAAAAATCAAGCATTGATGTAACATCTTGTATTTTTTTGGTTTTTCGATCTTTTGTTTTGTATTTTTTGAGTATTTTGGTGCTTTAATCTTGTTTTTGTGTCTTTCTTGGTTTGTTGTTTTGTATGCATGTCATTTCTCGACACAAAAGATCGTATAAATAGATATTTCCAAAATAAAACACTGTGATACTTTATTGGCAGATACAGATTGCTATGAGCGGTTTGCACCTATGTTTGGTCAGGTTGATGTGGATACGCTTTCAAAGGCTATGTCGCAATGAGAGATAATTACTTTTTTCTTAGTAAGAGCCAGAATGAGTCTTTGATGCCAGGAAAGATGTCGGAATTGCATTTCTGGTTACTGATAGAAATTTCTCCTATCCATAGTGAGAAAATTATTCTTGCACTTAAGGATTTTCTGGTTATGGGTTATTCCAGAAAAGAGGTCTGTGAGCGCCATAATATATCTTCAGGATATTTTTCCGGGGCTCTTGGAAGGTTCCAGCGTGTTAATGCAACAGTTGCACAGTTAATGCCTTTCTATATTCAGATGAAATCACCGGCACATTTCAGTAATGCAAGTTAAAAACTGATTTTGTGATAATAAAACATCTGTTGGTTTTTTTTACGGATAATAAGGAGCAGAGCCGTTCTTTGAACGGACCGCCACTCTGTTTTTTATTTTTTTAGAAAATATTAATTTGATGTTTTTTAATTTGTATGAGGTTGGTATTAGCGCATTTGTATATGGTGTGCTAATACCAACATTC
>OBUN01000220.1_pt1 | contig 21921 bp, 23 predicted proteins | sample 1475851 | NCBI WGS metagenome assembly OBUN01 (sample SAMEA2579932, study PRJEB22360) | human gut metagenome | reverse complement strand
TAATAAGTTTAGATTCTCGCCCCCAAGCATTTCTGCAGGCTTTATGCTATAATGGTTAAGCAACATTTACGTTTATAACGTATTCAAATTGTTTAAAAATATCTAATCAAGCTAATAAGCTCTCCAAATTTTTGAAATAACTTTTTGGGCGAGCAGAGCGAGCAATTAACCGAGACTTTACGCCGTGTTTGTTAAAAGCGCCTGAAACCTTTTAGTTTCAGGCGCTCGGAACTTTTACAAAGTTCCATGACGTCCGCCAACACCTAAGGAAAGTCTCACAAAGTATTTTATTTTTAAAATAAAACAACCATTATCTCTAACAAGAAAGGAAGTACATCATGTCTTTTGACGGCTTTTTTCTTCATCATATGACAGCTGAGTTGCGTGAGCAGGTGCTCTACGGGCGTATCCAGAAGGTTAATCAGCCTTTTGAGCGTGAGTTGGTCCTGACCATTCGTAACAATCGTCAGAATTACAAGCTTCTGCTTTCGGCTCACCCTGTTTTTGGGCGTATTCAGACGACTATGGCTGAGTTGCCAAATCCGCAAAATCCAAACACCTATACCATGATTATGCGTAAATACCTTCAGGGAGCAGTTATCGAGGATATCCAACAGCTTGAAAATGACCGTGTTCTTGAAATTTCAGTCTCTAACAAAAACGAAATCGGTGATAGCGTTAAGGTTACTCTTGTCATGGAGATCATGGGGAAACACTCCAACATTATCCTGATTGATAAAAACGAGAGCAAAATCATCGAGTCTATTAAGCATGTTGGTTTCTCACAAAATAGTTACCGTACTATTCTGCCTGGGTCTACCTATATCGCTCCTCCTAAGACAGACGCCAAGAATCCATTTGACATTGCAGACGAAAAGCTCTTTGAAATCCTACAAACCGAGGATTTGTCCTCTAGAAACCTTCAAAAACTTTTCCAAGGTTTGGGGCGCGACACGGCCAATGAATTATCAGCTTTACTTGATACTGATAAATTCAAGAATTTCCGTGCCTTCTTCAATCGTGAAATAGAGCCAAACTTAACGGCTAAGGCATTCTCAGCTGTAAGATTCTCAGATAGTCAGGACCAACCTGAGTTTGAAACCTTGTCAGCCCTATTGGACTACTACTATTTGGACAAGGCAGCGCGTGACCGTGTGACTCAACAGGCTAGTGATTTGATCCATCGTGTGCAAAATGAACTGGAAAAAAATAAGAAGAAACTTGTTAAACAAGAAAAAGAGCTTGCGGCGACTGAAAATGCCGAGGAGTTCCGTCAAAAAGGGGAACTATTGACCACCTACCTCAGCATGGTGCCAAATGACAAGGATAGTGTCGAGCTAGACAACTACTACACTGGCGAAAAGATTACCATTCCTCTAAATGTGGCTCTAACACCTAACCAAAATGCTCAGCGTTACTTCAAGAAATACCAGAAGCTCAAGGAGGCTGTTAAGCACTTGACTGGTTTGATTGAGGAAACCAAGCAGACTATTGACTATTTGGAGAGTGTCGAGTTTAGTCTTTCTCAAGCCAATATGGATGAAATCGAGGATATTCGTGAAGAGCTTGTTCAGGCTGGCTTTATGAAACGTCGTTCAACTGACAAACGCCACAAACGCAAGAAACCTGAACAGTATCTAGCTTCTGATGGTAAGACCATTATCATGGTTGGTCGTAACAACCTACAAAATGAGGAGTTGACCTTCAAGATGGCTAAAAAGGGGGAGCTCTGGTTCCACGCCAAGGATATCCCAGGTAGTCACGTAGTTATCAAGGGAAATCTTAACCCAACTGACGATGTCAAGACCGATGCGGCTGAATTGGCAGCCTACTATTCTAAGGCCCGTCTGTCAAACTTGGTTCAAGTCGATATGATTGATGTTAAGAAGCTCAACAAACCAACAGCAGGTAAGCCTGGATTTGTGACTTATACGGGACAAAAGACCCTACGCGTCACACCAACTGAAGAAAAAATTGACAGTATGCGGATGAAGTAAATTTAACCTTCCACCAACCAGTATGTAATACTAAGTGGTTGTAAATGCTAGTTTAACTGTAATAAAAAAGGAACTTAGTAGGTTCCTTTTTTCATTATATTGGTAATTTATTTTATATTTATTTTTCAATACATATTCTTGTGATAATCTTGAATATTTTTTGTAAACTTAAAATTTTTGTAAAATCCAATAACACTACCTATTGTAAAACACAGAAAAATAAATGAAATCACCCATATTATTGAGTCTGAAGAAGCATCATTAGTTAATGGAACAGTAATTAAATACACAAGAAGTGCTATTGGTAAAAATGATGAAGTAACAGAAGCATTTTTGATACGTTTGTTGTCTTCAATACTGTTAATATCTACAAACCAGCCTACAGGAAGAAATCGCATCCAATATTTAAACTTTTGAGCTTCAGACTGGCTAACTTTTTCTGAGAACAAGTTTGTTATAACTTTATAATAAGGTAATGCTACTAAGTATGTAAGTTTTACAAAGAGCACAGAAAAGACTGTTAGTAGACTTATAATCCACATGATATAACTAAAATCCTCATTGAATCTTGAATTTTTTGACATTTTATTTCCTCATTCTATTTTTTAGATAAAATATTTGAAAACGTATTTATTGTTGTCATCTTATTATTATATGCCATCTGACCCTACATCTCTTTTTTGTGACCTATATGCAAGGCTATCTCCTAGTCCTATATCTTGGTGGTGCGTTCTACTATGCTTTCACTTATAAACGAATGGAAGATGGAGCAACACTGGGCCTCTATGCCTTCCTCTATCTCTTCGGTGGCATCCTCTTTCACCTCATATCAGAGACTAAGAGCCAGTACACCCTACCTTATATTTACTTACAAATTCCAATGATCGCGGCAGGCTACAACCATATGACACAAATACTTAGCTGCTATCTAAAAAATATGCAAAAGTCATCCTAGGATGGCTTTTTAACATTGTTTCACAATTACAATCTTGCTATAATAAGTCTATGAAAAATGCGTCAGTTGATCTTTTACGAGGCCCAATTTTGCGGTCTCTTTTAATCTTTGCTCTACCAATTCTGATATCCAATATTTTCCAGCAACTCTACAATACTGCCGATGTCATGATTGTGGGTCGTTTTCTAGGGCCAGATGCCTTGGCTGCTGTAGGAGCTTCTTCTGCTATTTTTGATTTGGTTATCGGCTTTGCTCTTGGCGTTGGAAATGGTATGGGAGTTGTTATCGCACGTTATTATGGTGCGCAAGACTATAGAAAACTTCGTCAGTCTGTCGCGGCCACAGTTGTCATCGGTCTGGGCTTAAGTGCCCTGGTTATGATTCTAGGACATTTCGGGCTCTATCCTTTGCTAAGATTTTTAGGGACGCCTACTTCTATCATTGGGCAGTCCTACCAGTATATTTCAATGATTGTCTCCTGTGTTGGGGTTACTTTGGGTTATAATCTGTGTGCAGGCCTCCTCAGAGCAGTTGGTGATAGTCTGACAGCCCTCTATTTTCTGATATTTTCGGCTATGGTCAATATCGTTTTAGACCTTTTCTTTATTACACAGCTCCATCTGGGCGTCCAATCAGCAGGCTTGGCGACTATAATCTCACAGGGGCTTTCTGCTATCCTCTGTCTTTACTATATTAAGAAAAGAGTGACCTTTCTCCTACCACATAAGTCTGACTGTGTTCTTGATTCAAGCCTTTATCTGGACCTTTTGGGACAAGGGATGGCTATGGGGCTTATGAATTCTATTGTTTCTATTGGAACTGTGACCTTACAGTACGCCATTAATGGCTTCGGCTCTCTCATCATTAGCGCTCAGGTGTCAGCGAGACGAATTATGTCCTTTGCGGTTCTACCATTGACCTCCCTTGCTGCTGGGGTGACAACCTTCACCTCGCAGAATTTCGGAGCCCAACAGTTTAAACGCATTGTCGCTGGGTTAAAGCAATCCTGTCTTGTTTCTATAACTTGGTCTGTCATTGCTTGTGCCCTCCTCTATGTAACAAGCCCCTTCTTGGCTGGTCTTATCTCTGGTTCAGATAATGCTGTGATTATTGATAATGCCAGTCTCTACCTCCGTATCAGTTCTCTCTTTTATCCTATTTTGGGAATACTCTTCATCTTTAGAAATAGTCTCCAGGGGCTAGGTAAAAAGCTCACACCTTTAACCTCTAGCTTTATTGAGCTTTTTGGTAAAATTCTCTTTGTTGTTTTCGTCATTCCTTATATGGGCTACCTTGGCGTTATCCTATGTGAACCTTTGATTTGGATCCCAATGACCATTCAGCTCTATTTTGCCTTGAGAAAACATATTAAACGTTTGTTTGTCGGCTAGCCCCCTTTTTGAACAGCTTTAAGGTTACTACAGATAGGTGAGTTTTTAAGTTTGTTATCTAGGAGTTCCTGAGAATCAGCTTGAACAATCAAGAGATCAGGGGTAATATCTTTTAGTTAATCTAGATCTATAACTTGGAACATATCATCTGGATTATAAGGTTTCGGCACGATTGAACTTATAAGTATCATACAGGTAACCAAAATGCTCGTAAGCATAGTATGGGAGAGGTTTCATGATAGTCCCAATTTTCATCGGTGTTGATATAATAGCCAACAGTTGGTGCAATCTCAGACAAATCCTCATAAAGATCTTCTCGCTCGCCTGTCATAAGAATTAAATCAGGTTTTAACTCAGCAATCTTATCCAAATCTGGATTTCCCTGCTAACCAACTAAAATAACTTTTTTATCCTTGTATTGTTTCTCAAAGAGGGTTGAAAAGTCTTGACTATCAGCTTGACCAGTTGTCGCACCTATGGGAGTGGTGATATCCAATGGGTCTAAAATTTCACCATAGAGGTCGTCGAGGATAACGATACGTTTGGGAGCTTTTTTCAACTCCGCCCTATCAAAATCATGCACAATCGTCTTCTCTTTGAAAATCTGACTTGTATTGTTTGACTTTGCATTTTGTCCTATCATGATATAATAAATAAACAACATTGTATTGGAGAATCATATGATATTTACACACATTTTCTTCGACCTTGATGGTACCCTTATAGATAGTTCTGAGGGCATCCACAATGGTTTTGTCCAAACCTTTGAAAGACTGGGCCTACCTGTTCCAAGCAATAAAAAAATTCGCACCTTTATGGGACCACCTCTAGAAGTCACATTCAGAGAAGAAATAAGCGAAGAAGGTGCTGCCCAAGCTGTTCAACTTTATCGTGACTATTATGAGAACAAAGGACAGTTTGAAGCTCATCTCTACGACGGTATAAAAGAAGTACTCGAGAAGCTGAGTCAGGATCCAAATAAGAAAATCTATATCACAACTTCCAAAAATGAGCCTACTGCTCGGAAAATGTGCAAATACCTTGGCATCACTGAGTTTTTTGACGGTATCTATGGGGCCACACCTGCTGCTTTCAACAAGGCTGACGTCTTGCAGCGTGCTATTACTAAAAATAATGCGAACAAAGACCATTCTGTCATTGTTGGAGACACCAAGTATGACATGATTGGAGGAAAAACCGTTGGTATCAAGACCTTGGCTGTTACTTGGGGATTCGGGACAAACGAAACCCTTTTGGAAGAAAATCCTGATTTTGTAGCTGATACTGCCCAAGAACTCTGGAATATTTTGAAATAACAATTGATACATAAAAATAGCATGACTATACCATCATGCTCTTTTCTATCGAATCAAAATTACATCTGAACAATGATATCTAAACAGAGCTCTAAGGCCTTATCAAAAGCCTCTGAGCCCCAATTTCGTTGATTGTAATTGTCTATATCTGCTAGAGAATCTGCCGTAAAGAGTAGTAATCCCCAAATAGCTCCTCGAAGTTGAGCAACTGCTGCAAGAGATGCACACTCCATCTCTACAACACTACACCCCTCTTCAATCCGATAAGCAACTTTATCAGGTGTTTCTCTATAAAAGCCGTCTGTCGACCAGGTCATGACCTCTTCATAGGGGATTTTCTTTTGCTTTAAAGTTCTCTCAATGGCTCCAAGAGCTTGTGTATTCATGTCTATATAGCGAGAAGGCGCAACATAGTGGTAACTTGCACCTTCATCTCGCAATGCTCTCGTCGGAATCAAAAAGATATTCTCTGGCATGTCTACCAAGACACCACAAGTTCCAGTTGATATGATTTGCTTGACGCCACAACCAATCAACCAGTCCATAAATTGAGCTGCTGCAGCTGATCCTACTGGAGCTTGAGCCAAGCATATTTCCTCCCCATTGTAAGTCATAACATAAACAGGATAGATTTTGGTCGCAGAGACAAACTCACCAACTTTTTCAGCTCCAACAGAAGTCGCATAACGTTCTATTTCTTCCTCTAAAAAGGCGTAGATACATCTAGTCGGTAAGTTCAACTCCAAATCTTCATGTGTCGGCATAATCACAGCCTGAGGATTGTCATCAAACTCTAAAATTGGGATTTCATGTTTATGTATCATCTGTTGCCTCCTAAGTTTTAAGAATTATTATATCAAAAAATAACCACTGTAATATGATTTCATAGGAACTACTTCCCAAGAATTACAAAGAAAAACCAATTAAACAATGTACATAACTGAAAAGAAAGGACATAAATCTGCTTTAGTCAGAAACATGTCCTTTTTGTGTTTTATTTTAAGAAATATCGTTTCAGTTGGCGTTTATTTCCACAAACCACCTAAAATCTGTTTTTCCAACAAATTTAAGTCTTCTTCTCTTATGTCACTATTGTCGCTAACGATATAGAGTTGGGCAAAGTAGGCCAATAAGGGACCTATACAAATACGAACCATTTGAGGAACCGTGATTTCAGGATTCACTCGTGAATCTGCTATTAATTCCTTGTGGAGTACTAATAATTTATCCTGAAGAGTATTCCAAATATAAAGTTGTTCTTTTCTCAGTTTCTTATTTGAAAAAATTTCCTGAAAAATAATTTTCATCAAAGCGCGATTCTTTTTGAGATAGGCCATACGATTTTGAATCAGATAATGCACCTTTTCTTCAGTCGTTTCTAAGGCTAAAAGTTCTTCAAAAAAACGACCGAAAAGTCCTGGAACAACAGGGTGCAAAATAGCTGTTAATAAATCTTCTTTAGTCTTGAAATACTTGAAGAGCGTTGCTTGGCTAAGTCCCGCATGTTTAGCAATTTGTAAGGTGGAGGTCCCATTGTAACTCTTAGTAGAAATCAAATCGACCGCCGCCTGCATGATTTTTTTCTTTCCCTTGGGATAGTCTGCACCCTTTAGATAAGCTTCAAACGACTCAAAAACACTCTCACTCATTTTCATCCTCGTATATTTATATTTTATACTTTACGGTAACGACGCAAGCCGACAATATTGAGAACTGTCAAAGCGACAAGGAAGACTAGTAGAACACCAATATTTGGTAAAATATCTCCAAGTCCACGTCCGTAAAGAATAATCTGACTCATCGCATCACCTGAGTAGGTCAAAGGCAAGAATTTTCCTAGTGTTTTTGCCCAGTCTCCCATTGAATCAAGTGAAATGATTCCTGAGAAAAAGAGTTGCGGCATAATCACAAGAGGAATAAATTGCATCATCTGAAATTCTGATTTTGCCAAGGTAGACAAGAGAATTCCGAAGGCTAGTGCCACCAGAGCCAATACCACATTAACTATTATAACATTTAACAGGCTTCCGACAACTTCAATGTTCAACAACCAGATGGCTGCTAGAACGACTACTGCTGTCTGCAGTATGGCAATAAGACCGTAAGACAACATATAGCCGTAAACGATTTCCGAACGTTTGACTGGGGTTGCCAGCAAACGATCTAGGGTTCCGCTAGTACGTTCTTTCAAGAGTGCCATACCTGAAATCAAAAAGACAAAGAAGAAAACGACGAACCCAATCAAAACAGGAATCATTTTAGCAAAGAAGCCGGTGTCCTCGTTACCATATTCATAAGATTCCTTAATTTCAGGAGATTTTACCTTTAGTTGTAATTGTGGAAGGGATTGCTTCACACGGGCTAATAATTGATTGGTGTCTTCACTAGCAATACTGGTGCGTAATACTTGTCGGGTCACCGAAGTTTTAGAGGCATCTGTATTGGCATAGGCTACATGATATTCACCATCCTTATAAGAGATAACTGCATCTACTTTTTCATCGTTTAAAGCCTCTTTAGCTTGAACCAAGTCTTTGTAGGTTTTGACACTGACATGTTCTAAGTCATCCATCCTACTTACCAAACTACTTGGCACATCTTGTGTCGCTAGCTTAACAGTCACCGTTGTACTAGCCGAAAACATGAGGTTCATCAGCCACATAATAAAGACTGGTGCCACAAACATTAGGGCCAGTGTCCGTTTGTCACGTATCATTTCTTTGATGACCTTTTTTGCAATAGCAATTGTTCTCATTTCATTCTCCTTCTGCTTTCAAAAAGACTTCTTCAATACTTGAAACACCATAAGATTCTTTTAGCTTGGATGGTGTATCAAAGGCAATGATATTTCCACCTAATAGTAGTCCGACCTTATCTGTCAGCTCTGCTTCATCCATAACATGGGTTGTAACCAAGATCCCTACACCATTGTCTCTGAGTGTCATTAACTCTCTCCAAATTTTCTTTCGAAGAGAAGGGTCAATCCCAACTGTCGGTTCGTCCAAAATCAAAAGTTGCGGATTTCCTAAAAGTGCAATCGCCAGCGACAAACGTCGTTTCATCCCTCCGGAATAACCAGACACAGCCTTATTTAAGTGATCTGTTAGATCTACCACCTGAGACACATGGGTAATTTCAAATGACAAGTCTTTCTTAGAAAGTCCCTTGAGCTGGCCAAAAAATTCCAAATTTTCTAGGCCTGACAAAGCTTCATATAGAGCATCTGACTGGGCCATATAGCCAATATCTCCCAGAATATGACGATTGGGCATGGTCTGGTCCAATACTAAAGCGATACCGCTATCTGCCTTTTCCATCCCTAACATGGTTTTAATCATGGTTGATTTACCAGCACCAGAAGGACCGATTAGACCAATGATTTCCCCAGACTGTAATTCAAATCCAGCATGGTCTAACACCATTTTATGACCAAAAGATTTTTCTAAATCTTGTAAATGTAGCAATGTTTTCATTTGCATCCTCCTAGGTAAGTGTTTACTCACTTTTTAAATACAAGGTTATTATAGTGAGTGTTCACTCACTTGTCAAGTGATGATTTGAATTTTTTTTAAATAAAAACACTGGATGATAGCATCCAATGTTTATGACAAAAACTTCTGATGTTAAGAATCTATTCACTATACTCTGAAATGATCTCTCCTATTCACTTTTTAAAGGCTCGTGAGAAGGAAGAATCTTGATTCTCATCCTTGGTATTGGAATATAAGAAATTATATTTACCATTCGGAAGATCACTAGCATCTAACTTTTTAGCCGCATCTTTCATATCTTGTTCTTTGACTGATTCATTATCATCAATAAAAATAGTCATATAAACCAACTCTTGATCAATCAAGGTTTGGTATGGAATTTAATAGTTACCGGCAAAGTCCTTCTTACCTGCTTTGAGATTGTCTGAGGTTAAGGTATCCAGATTTTTCTCCTTTTCATCATGACTGAAGTTAGATAGAAAACTAAATGAACTAATAGGAAGACCGATTTTTTGTTTCTTCAATTGTTTTTCAATTTTCTTCTCAACTTTTTGGACAGATTTTTGATTCAAAAACGATTCTTTATATTCTGAAACATTGCCATAAGAGTCACTTGACCCTTCTTCATGAATAGCCGTATTTTGCTCTAATACTACTTTCTGGTCATCGTAAGTTTTCTCAGAATAGGTATAAGTCACGTGGTAAGTTGGTATTTCTAAGGCTGTCCAATACAATTTAGTAATAGTAACCTTACCATGCAGACCTACTTTATTACAGTTCTCAACAATAACCCCTATGACCTTGTTGTAATCACTAGTCTTCATTTTTCTGAAACCAGTCAAAAACAAGGCTAAAAATAGTATGAGAAACGAAAGTAAGCATTGATTGATTTTCTTTTTCATTGCTCTACCTCCTATAATCTAAAGAAAACAAACGCAAGGCAAGCAACTGGTAAAATCCATTTTTTGAAAATATGAAGAACATTACTAAGTCAGTGTAAACGATTACATTTTTTATCTTTATTTTACCATTCTTTGAAATAAAGATAAGATGAAATTGGATTGGTTCTCTCCCTTCTTTTCTCAGTCCACCCAACCTCCGTACTCACTTTCAAAGAAGATTTTGTCTTTAATAAAAAAGACCGGATTACTCCAATCTTTTCACTTTTCTCTCTAAGAAAATCAAAGAATAAACAAGGTTTCAATGATGAAATCGTCGGCAGTAACCTAATAAAGAAGTCTACAAATTTATCTTTGATTTTCGACGAGAGGAATTATTTGATTGCGCGTGATTGCAATCCTTCTTCTTCCAAGAAGAGGCGGAATGGGACGAGTTCTTCTGCTTCATATTTTTCCTTAAATGCTTTGATGGCTTCTTCTGAGTGTTGTTTTGGATCCAACTCAAGTACTTCTACTGGAAGGGGACGGTGTTGCGTGATGCGGGCATCAATGACAACAGTCTTACCTTCTTTGTTCAATTTAACAGCTTCTGCAACGACTGCATCGATATCTTCGATACGGTTTACAGTGAACCCAACAGCACCTTGCGCTTCAGCAATTTTAGCATAGTCAGCATTAGGGAAGTCACAACCAAACAAGTGTTTGTTTGTGTCTTCGTATTTGTCCTTGATGAAGGCATATTTACCATTTGAGAAGACAACGTTGATAACTGGAAGGTCGTATTGAACGTTTGTGATAACGTCTGGGTAGCACATGTTGAATGCACCGTCACCCATGATGTTCCATACTTGGCGATCTAGATTGTCTTTCTTAGCAGCGATACCACCAGGAAGGGCAATACCCATTGTCGCAAAGAGTGGAGATGTACGCCACATGTTCTTAGGTGTCATGTGAAGGTGACGAGTAGATGTTTGAGTAGTGTCACCTACGTCGATTGAATAGATAGCGTCTTGATCAGCATGTTTGTTGATTGCATTGTAAACTTGATACAATTGCAATTCACCCTCAGTTTTACCTTCGAGTTTGTTCATGTAATCACGCCAGTTTTGGTTGTTCTTCACGTTTGCACGCCACCATGGAGTAGACTCAACTGGGTTTACTTTATCAAGGATAGCTTTGGCTGCTTGACCTGCATCACCAAGGATTGAAGCGTCAAGGGCATGACGTTTCCCAAGTTTGTAAGGGTCGATATCCACTTGGATGAATTTTTCAGTGTTCTTGAAGGCTTCATAAACTTCAGCAAATGGGAAGTTTGAACCAAGGAAAAGAACAGTGTCTGCTTCAAAGACTACTTCGTTCGCTGGTTTCCAACCAACACGGTATGCAGAACCTGTCAACCCTTCATAGTTCCATTCGAAAGCTTCAAAGTTTTTACCAGTTGTGATGATTGGTGCTTTGATTTTACGAGACAATTCAGTGATGACATCACCAGCACCAACTCCACCGAAACCAGCATAGATCACTGGGCGTTCCGCATTGTTCAAGATTTCAACAGCTTTGTTGATTTCAACTTCGTTCAAAGTAGGAGCGATGAATGAACGCTCGTATGAACCTGATCCATAGTATGAATTTTCGTCGATTTCTTGGAAACCGAAGTTTACTGGGATTTCAACAACAGCTGGACCTTTTTTAGAAACTGCAGCACGGCAAGCTTCATCAATCACTTTTGGCAATTGTTCTGCGTAAGCTACACGTTTGTTGTATACAGCGATACCATTGTACATTGGGTTTTGGTTCAATTCTTGGAAGGCATCCAAGTTCAACTCGTTAACTGGACGTGATCCAAGAATCGCAAGGAATGGAGTGTTATCCATCGCTGCATCGTAAACACCATTGATCAAGTGAGTCGCACCAGGTCCACCTGAACCAACTGCAACCCCGATAGAGCCGCCAAATTTAGCTTGCATAACTGCTGCAAGAGCACCTGTTTCTTCGTGGCGAACTTGCAAGAAACGGATATCTTTGTCTTCAGCCAAAGCGTCCATCAATGAGCTAAGTGTTCCTGATGGGATCCCATAGATCGTGTCTACGCCCCATGTTTTCAATACGTTCAACATTGCTGCAGATGCAGTAATTTTCCCTTGAGTCATTCTAACTCTCCTTTATTTCTAATTTGATCCTGAAAAATGAAGCACAGCGCTTCTACTTCATCTTTGTGATCAAAGCTCGTCTTGAAAATGAATTTATTCTGACCATTCTCATGAAAACGTTTTACAAAATGATTATAGAACTAATTTAACACAAAGAGATTCACATGTATAAGGATCTGCTCAGAGATGCTCAATCCCTATTACATAACAGATGCTGAATTTGAGAAATTTTCACAAACTATCTTATAATAGGATATTTTATTATAAGATATATGCTTCTGTTTTCCCTTGTGGCTGTAAGAAAAGACAAAAAAGTGGTACAGAATCTTAAATGAATTCTGTACTACTTTTTTTGTTGAGTCTAATCAATTTTCGCAACATTGAGAAGCAGAGAACTAGTCAAAACAGACAAAGAACTAAGGGCCATGGCAAGACCTGCTAGTTCTGGATTAAGGGTCAATCCCAGTCCTACAAAGACTCCAGCAGCAATTGGAAGCCCAAGGATATTGTAGATAGAGGCCCAGAAGAGATTGAGTAAGATCCTGCGGAAGGTCTTTTGACTCATGTCAAAGGCGCGCACAACGCCAAGCAAATCATTTTGCGTGAGCACGATGCCACCGGACTCGATCGCAATGTCCGTTCCAGATCCCATAGCGATCCCCACATCCGCGATCGAGAGAGCTGGAGCATCATTGATCCCATCTCCAACAAAGGCGACCTTGCTAGCTTCTTGCAGTTTTTGGATGGCGCTAGCTTTTTCTTGAGGAAGGACATCAGCAATGACGGTGTCAATTCCCACTTGCTTAGCAATAGCTTGGGCCACCCGTTCATTATCCCCCGTTAACATGACCGTTTTCAAGCCCCGTTCTTTAAGCTTTTTGATCGCTTCTTTTGAGCTGGCCTTTGGAGCATCTTGAATGGCAATCAAGCCAATCACTTGCCCATCCACAGCCAAATTGATCACTGTTTTGGCCTGCTCTTGCAAGTCTACCATCCGTTTTTCAAGCTCCGGATCCATCGCTGTCCCGTCATGAAGTTTGCCATTTCCCAAGGTCACCAACTGCTGGTCGATCTGACCTTGGACCCCTTTTCCTTCAATCGCTTGGAAGTTTTCCACAGGGGATAACACCAAACCTTTTTCTTCTGCTTGGGATAACACCGCTTGGGCTAGTGGATGTTCTGAAAAAGTTTCAAGACTAGCAGCCAGTGTCAAGACACGCGCTTCATCTCCTACAACATCGGTTACAAGTGGTTGACCAATAGTAATAGTCCCTGTCTTATCAAACACAACGGTTTGAATCTTTTGCACTTCTTGAAGAACTGTTCCATTTTTAATCAGAACCCCCATCTTGGCACTACGGCCGGTTCCGACCATCAGGGCTGTTGGGGTTGCTAAACCAAGGGCACAAGGACAGGCAATAATGAGGACAGAGACTGCATAGAGCATGGCCTCTTGAAGCGACGCGCCCAGAAGCACGGACCAAACCCAGAAAGTCGCAATGGCCAAAATCGTCACCACTGGAACAAAGATACCTGAAATCTTATCCGTCAAATCTTGAATGGGAGCACGACTGGATTGGGCCATTTTTACAAAGTCCACAATTTGAGATAAGAGGGTCTCACTACCGACTTTTTCAGCCTTAAAGAGAATGGTCCCATTGCTGTTGATAGTGGAGCCGATAACTGCATCACCAACTGATTTTTCCACAGGCAAGCTTTCACCTGTCACCATCGACTCATCAATGGTCGTACTTCCTTCTACAATCGTCCCATCAACCGCAATCTTTTCCCCAGGACGGACTCGAATCAAGTCATCAATTTGGATATCTTCTGCCGCCACCTCGACATAGTTCCCATCACGGAGAACTTGAGCCGTTTTTGCCTGCAAATCCAACAACTTTTCCACAGCCTCAGAGGCATTGTTACGCATCCGTTCTTCAAAGATTTGCCCTAAGAGGATAAAGAAGATGATAAAACCCGCAGCCTCAAAGTATACTGGCTGACCAGTAAAAAGGGCAAATACACTATAGACATAGGCTACCAGGGTTCCAAGAGCTACCAAGGTATCCATATTGGAATGGTGCTTCTTAAATGAGGCCCAGGCACTCTTGATAAAAGGTACTCCTGCTACCAACATGATCGGCGTTGTCGCTAGAAAAGTCCCCCAGCGACTGACTGGATGGGAGACAAATCCTGCCCACATCCCAATCATCAAGATCAATAAAGGAAGGGTAAAGATACTAGTAATCCAAAAGCGACCCCGTAAATTTAAGACACGACGGCGTTTTTCCAAAACCGTGTAGGAACCCTTTTGCATCTTCATTCCACATGAAAACTCAAAGTCCCCTGTTTCTGTCGGGGTAAAGGATATCACCTTATCCACACCGACTTCCAAAGGCTCTAAAATCCCCTGATCTTCAAACAAAATTTCCTTGTAACAGCCGGAAGGATTGACCCGATGGAAGGTGATTTCAGCAGGGATCCCTTTTTGAAGTTGAAATTCTTTGGGACTATAGCCCTTTTCTGCTGTAATACGGATCTTTTGCACTCCGTTTTCCATAGCTGCTTTTTGTTTTTCTACCATACCTACTCCTTTATTCCACAATCATTTGACCATGCATCATGTTCATTCCACATGAATACCCATATTCGCCCGCTTTTTCTGGCGTAATTTCAATGACATGTTTTTCACCTAAAGGCAAATCTTCATGAACGCCAAAATCTGGAAAGATCACTTGAGCCAGACATGAAGATGGATCCTTGCGATTAAAGATGATCCGGGCTGGAACATTCTTTTTCAGGACAATGGTTTCAGGCGAATAGCCCCCCATGACTTCGACTTCAATTTCTTGATAACCTGATTTCTGACGAGCGTGGCCGCTTACCTTTTCATGCTCTGCAAAGAACCACCAAGCAATAAAAGCAACCACAAGTAAACAAACAATACTAATCAACAATCCAAACATGGAATTTCCTTCTTTCTATGACATACAATTGCAAGGGACTGTTTCGACAGCCTCTGCTTTCTTTTCTTCCAGGACCTGCTGCAGCTGATTAAGATCTGCAAGCGTAAAGTCACTCGCCTGAATCAAGTTTTCAAGCACCTGTACAATTCTTTTTGAGCAAACCTTGTCTTTCACCTCCTCAACCACCAAGTCTAAACTCTGGTCCTGCGTCAACAACGCCGAGTAAACAAAGGCTTTGCCTGTTTTTTCTCTAGTCAAGCACCCCTTTTCCACCAAGCGGAACAAGAGGGTCTTGATGGTCGACTTCGACCAGTCAAAGCGCTCGGACAAGACGGCGATCAAATCCGTGCTGGTCTGCTTGCCTTCCATCCAGATTATCTTCATGATGCGCCATTCCGCATTGGAAATTTGCATGACCTCTCCTTTCTAAATCTACATTTGTAAACCTTACAACGTTATTCTATTACTAAGGTTTACATTTGTCAACAAAAAGTTATAAAAAAAACAAATCTTTCTTTGAAGATTTGTCTGGTTGGGCTTTTTCCACTCCCTATTTTTATCTCCCTAAATTGTCAAATTAAGTTAGATTTTTCATGTAACTCAGAAAAACTTGGTATGGTGTTTGATAATTCAAAGACTTCCTAGGAAGTCTATTTCTTTTATCAGCTGTAGCTGATAAATAATTTTGAGAAATATTCGTAAAATCCATTTGTTTAGGTAGTCCATTTCGTCTTAATAAGCCATTAGAATGTTCATTGAGACCTCGTTGCCCAGGACATCCTGGATCCGCAAAGAAAATATCAATGTCATGTGCATTCGAAATAGATTTCCAATTAGAAAATTCTTTTCCGCAATCAAAAGTGATCGACTTAAAGAGATGGCTGGGGACTTGAGACAACCATTGATTAATGGAAGCCTCAATATCACTTGCTAAAAATTTCTCATATCCCATGTCAGAATAGTAAGAATAATGAGGCTCTAAAATCATGCACAAACATTCCTCAATTCCGTCATTCTCCATCTCTTTGATTACATCAGTGAAAAAAGGGCGGGAAAATTTATTATCAAAGTAGACCGACGCTCGTTCTCCAAGAGCAGAAGTAACCAAATCCACTTCTTCTCTAGTTATCCTTTGGAGTGGAGTTCCACCAATTCGGACGTAATTGTCATGTAAAGTCTGAATTTCATGTGGTTCAGGACGAACACCACGCCGGATATTCGTGAAAAACTCCGCTACTCCTTCATAGGTAATCTCTTCTAGTGACCCAAAGGTCATCATCAACACAGCTCTCTTACTCATGATTACTCCTTGTTTCACGTTTATTCTATTTTAGCATGAAAAGGCTTACTTTAGGGAACTTGGTATCAAAATAACTCTTAAAGATAGGCTCTAAGAGTTTTAAAAAAACCTTAATGATGGTCTTGATGCTCACTTTTTGCTTCCAGCTCTTCGATATTTCGCTTGTGAGATCGGTGAGTCGCTAAGTCTTCATCAACCTCAATGGTGACATTTTGAAAACCACAATCTTTGAGCAAGGTGCGGATAGACTCTTTACAGACTTCCATGTAGTCGGCATGCTCTAGACAAACATGGACAATGGCGTTCTTTTCCAAACCATCCATGGTCCAAAGATTGAGTTGATTGATACTAGCGACATGGTCCAACTCTGCCAAATCTTTCTTGATCTTCTGTATATCCACTCCTTCTGGAACGGCATCGAGGAAAATCTTAAGCGTGCTCCAAAAACGTGGAATGGCTTTGGACAGAATAAAGATGGAAATGGCAAGAGATAAGAGCGGATCCAGAATATACCAGTCGGTAAATCGGAGAACAATGGCCATTAGGATGACAGCCACCCAACCCAAGGTATCTTCCAGAAAGTGCAGGCTGAGAATGGATTCATTCTTGGTTTCTCCCTTACGAATGACCAGACTTGCTAAGACATTCACACTGATGGCAATGAATCCAAGCCAGAGAAGACCTTCTTCATTGACCGGTTGTGGATGAAAGAGTTTCGTTAGATTTTCCAAAAGCACCATGCCAGACCCTGTCATCAGAATCACAGCGGTCACCATGGCACCTAAAAGGCTAAAACGCTTGTAGCCCAAGGTGTAATGGCTGTCTTCTTTCCGATTGGAAATGCTCTCTAGTAAAGCCGAAATGCCAATGGCGATTGCATCACCAAAGTCATGGACCGAATCAGCGAGAACCGCACTGGAACCAAAAATTCCACCCGCAATAAACTCAACAATGGCAAAGCTTAGATTTAAGAAAAAAGCTAACCAAACCGCACGTTTTGTCTTCATTATATTACTTCCTTTGTTATAATAGATTCATGAACATCATGTTCATTATCTATTATCCAATACTATCAACAGAAAGGATAGGGGCAAACCGTTCGCTGTGTATGTTACTGAACAGTTTGTTCATAGTGTCCATATGACTGCACAAGATCGTCGCATTACAAAGACTCGAAAAGCTATCTATAATGCTTTTTTACAATTACTCAACCTTAAAGACTACGAGACTATCACGGTTCAGGAAATCATTGATTTAGCCGACGTCGGGCGCTCGACCTTTTATAGTCATTACGAAAGTAAGGAATTATTGCTGGATGAACTCTGCCAAAAGCTCTTTCACCACCTCTTTGAGCGCAATAATCAACTCTCTACTCATGACTACCTGGCCCATATCTTTCAGCATTTCAAGAAAAATCAGGACCATGTGACCAGTCTCTTGCTCTCTAAAAACGATTATTTTATCCGGCAACTGCGCAAAGAGCTAGAACATGATGTCTACCCGATGGTCGCTGATGAACTGATTCACTCACACCCCAACATTCCTCACTCCTATCTCAAGCACCTGGTCGTCAGCCACTTCATTGAAACTCTCAGCTGGTGGCTAAAAAAAGGAAAATCCTATAGCGAACAGGAAGTGGTCCAATTTTATTTGGAGATTTTAAACGTCGCTTCTAACTAAGGTGCGACTTTACATCATGTATCATAAAAAGGAAAACTATGCTTCTCCCCATTCTTCTCAGCTTTTTCACAGCTTTCTTGGCCCTTGCTTTTGCACTTCTTCATTTATTAGTCAGCGTTTCCGAATTAAAAAGGGCAAGAAGACCCTTGGAATTTACCTACTTTTTCTAGGAAGTAGCCTTGCGACCTTCTCTCTCATTCTCTACTTCTTTTTGCCGATTGTCACACTATCTCTTTGGATGATTGGCTGTGGGTTGATTTGCTACGGAGCCTATTGGAATGGCAAGCACAAAAAAACTTCAATCCAGCCCGCCATGTCATTCGGATTGGAATCGCTCTGATTCTTACCATTTTATTAGCCCTCATCTAAGAAAAACTCAAGTTTTATCAATGAAAACTTGAGTTTTTTGGTAGTTACGAAATAAATAAGGAATTAAACATCCTGCTTTTCTTTAAACATTTTGACATTATTTTGGCAGTAATCCATTAATTTCCGTGCTTTTTCAAATGTATATCCTTTTTCAGATACAGACTTGACTTTCTTTTCATCAAAGTAGTAGCCAGTCAAGCCCCTGACTTCCTCTGATAAGGTGAGATAATAGCCTGTTTCGATTCCCTGATCTAAATCTTTTGACAGAGACTTCATCAGGCGTCCAAAGAGAGACTTTTTCGTCTGTTCATCACTGGAATCATTCCCTAAGTTAGTTGAAATCAAGCCGGGATGATAGGCATTGATGGTGATGTTTGAAGCTTTTAAAAAGAATTTCCTTGCCAAATAACGTGTCATCCAGATGGTGTAGAGCTTGGAATTATTATAGGCCAATCCTGGATTGTATTCTTTCTCAAATTGAAAGTCCAAATCCTTGACCTTGGCAAAATGATGCATATAGGAAGAAGTATTAATGACACGGCCGTCAGCTGCTTTTTCTAACAAGGGACTTAGCTCAGTTGTTAAAATATAGGGAACCAGAACGGATAACATAAATGTCAACTCGACATTTTCAGCACTCGCTTTTCGGTCTTTTCCTGCATACAGGCCTGCATTGTTAAACAAGACATCGATACGTTGAAAGTCTCGCTTGATTTCCTCCACAAATCGATAAACATCGTCTAATTTTGAAAAATCTGCCAAGTAGCTAGAAACTCTATCTCTCAAGGAGACTGAACGAACCTCTTGAAGCGCCAACTCCAGTTTTTGAGGATTTCGACCATGAAGGATGACCTGATGCCCTTCACTGGCCAGTTTCTTTGCCAAATGTTTACCAATACCGTCAGTAGCACCTGTAATCAGAATTGTTTTGACCATCTTAGTCCCCCAAGAAAGCAATGAGTTCTTTTGAAAACTCCTCTGCATATTGGAAGATCGAACCGTGGCCAGCATTTGGATAGATAATCAGCTTACTATCTTTTATTTTCTCATGCATATCATAAGAATTTTCTGTTGGAATCTGCATATCCTTATCCCCGTTGACGATTAAGGTTGGTTGAGTGATAAATTTTAGGTCGTCTTGAGGATCTTTCCCCCAACGTTTAATAGCTTTGAGTTGAGTCAAGAAACCAGGCACACTCATGTCTTTGTCCGCAAATTCCTTTGTTCTCATACCCATTCGTCCTAGTACTTTCAAAGCTTCGATTTTTCCTTGTTCATCATGATTATAGAAGATATAGCGTTTAGGATCGATACGCTCGAGTCCCGCTTTAAACATATAGTTAAATGTTTTCCCTGTGACCTTATCGACCTCTTTTCCACCTCGAGGTCCTGTTCCAGCCAAAATCAAACGGCTCACTAGAGTAGGATTTATTCGGATGATTTCTTGGGCAATCATACCTCCCATAGAAAGACCGAGGAGGTTGATTTTATCGTAACCAACCGCTTTTACAAAGTCAATTGTCTGCTCAGCCATTCCAGGTATAGTCGGAGCCACTTTTCCTTGACTGGCTCCAACACCAGGAAGATCGACTACAATGACATGGTGCTTTTCAGCAATTAAGTCTAATAGTTTTGGATCCCAGTTATCGAGAGTTGCTGCCAAATGGACCAGCATCAGAAGAGGTAGTTTTGATTTGACTTTACTGAGTTCGCGATAGGCAATTTGATTTCCTTGGACAGTGATGTATTGATTTTTAGTTGTAAGATATGACATTGTTTTTCCTTTTTATTTCTTAAAGCTGAGGACTGTTTTTCCACGTGAGCGCCCATTAGCGACCTTGTCTAAGGCGCTATTCACTTCTTCAAATGGATAAACTGTGTCGATAGATGGTTTGATTTCCAATTTGCTAAAGAGATCTGCTACCTCTTGTAATTGAGCGCCATTGCTTTCTACAAAGATAAAATGGTAGTGAACGCCGTATTTGTCAGCCATCTTATCAAATTTACGACCAGCTAGTCCAAGTAGGATCTGTTTCCATTTTGGCAGGTTCATCCGTTTGGCAAAGGCACCGTTTGGCATGGCACGAAGGGAAACAAGCTGACCACCTTTTTTCATGATAGACATTTGTTTTTCAGTCTCAGCGCCCCCAAGGGTATCGAGGACATAATCAACCTGGCTAACAGTTTTTGTATAATCCTCTATTTTGTAATCGATAAAGCGATCTGCTCCAAGGTTCAACACCCGATCAGCGCTATCTCCAGCCCCATTGGTGATGACTTTCAAACCTTTGGCCTTGGCAATTGGAATGGCCATTCCACCGACACCTCCAGTACCACCAGAGATAAAGATGGTCTTGCCAGCTTGAGCTCCCATGAGTTCTAGGGATTGCATGATAGTCAAGGCAGTAAGCGGAACAGCAGCAGCTTCTTCGTCAGATAGATAATCTGGAACTTTGGCTAGAGCCTGACTGTCTACGGCTACATACTCGGCAAAGGCACCAATATGGTCAAGTGGGAGACGTCCAAAAACTCGGTCACCGACTTTGAGGTTTTTGACTTGTGTGCCGGTCTCTTCAATGATACCGACCACTTCATTTCCTGCAGTTTGTGGGAGTTTGTAAGGAACAATCATCTTGACCTCTCCTCGGGAAATCATGTTATCCAGAGGATTGACACCAGCTGCGGTGACTTTGACCAAAACTTCTTTGTCTGTGATACTCGGTTTAGCGACTTCTGTGATATTCAGTGTGATATTCTTTTTGTTATAAGTAGTATGTTGTGCGGCTTTCATTGTCTTCTCTTTTCTTTTTTTATTGTATCTGATAAAGATACATGTCTGGTCTTTTTAAAACTGATCTGCATGCAAATCAGTTTCGTTTTTGTTTGGCTTCTTTATAAAGATTGTCAATGACATCTTCTAAGGTTTGGTGGGCTAGTTCCTTCTCAAGTTGAGCTTCAGCACTAACAAATAGTGGCGAAACGGCAGCTTGGATATGTTTTCCCACTGGGCAATCCAGATTGCTATTTTGATGGACGGGAAATAAGCTGATGTGGCTGACTTCTTGTGTGGCAAAATAAATGTTAAGTAAGGTGATGTCCTTTGGCGATTTACTAGGTTGGTAGCCCGTTTTTCCTTGCTGAGACTGGATCAGTCCAGCATTTTTCAATAAGGCAACCACCTTACGAATATAACTAGCGTTGGTCCCAACGCTCTCAGCCAGTGCTTGTGAACTTAAGGTTTCCTTACTCTCACTAATCATGGTTAGGATGTGCAAGGCTACTGAAAATTTCGTATCCATAAAAACTCCTTTAGATATCTTGTATCTGATACAATAACAAGTTTAACACAAATAAAACATACTAAGATTAGTAGTGAAGAAATCTCCGACGGGAGAGAGTACTCACTA
>OBUN01000217.1_pt1 | contig 22060 bp, 21 predicted proteins | sample 1475851 | NCBI WGS metagenome assembly OBUN01 (sample SAMEA2579932, study PRJEB22360) | human gut metagenome | reverse complement strand
CGGGTGGTTTATCTGTTTCGCACCTTCGGAGCGAAACGGACTTAAAGTCACATAATGACAAAGCACGCTATCAACTTTCTGATAGCGTGTTTCTTCATTTATTTAATATTTCTCTTCAAAATGCTCCAGACCTTTTTTCATAATTATCATAAGAATAATCAGAGCTCCTGAAACAGCAAAGTATTTGATAAATAAGGGAGTTCCTATAATAAATGGCGTGTGTTTAAGCATGCCATAGTTTCCACCGATGGTCTGATTAACTATTACAAGACCTAGATTCAGTATCAAGGTAGCCACCATAATCAGTCGTTGGCTGACGGGTTGGGTTTTATAACTGTTAAAAATGACATTCAGGCTATTGACAAGTAGGGCATAGTGACCAATTAGGAAAGAAAAGCCTGTGATATGAGGAAATTCATAGGGATCAAATACTGGATGAATCAATGCACAGTAAGTCCCGACAACTCCCATAATAGCGAAATAGCTCTTTATTCTACTATTTTTCAGGAGGAGAACAGCAAACATGGCCATGCGACAATGGTAAAGGGGTAGACTAATGTAAAGTGGAAAGCCCTGCCAGAGGTACCAGGTATAAAGGGCAAAGAGTTGAATGGCTTGGATAGTGAGAAAGGTCCAACGCCATATCTTATTGTTATACCAACGCCAACTCAAGTAACTCAGAAGCACCATCGCCAAAAGCATTAGTAAATAATAGGGCAAAGGTACATGGGGTAGATGAGTTTGGGTGGTTGTCAAAAAATCCTTCATTCTCTTCTCCTGCTGAAATTACTATGCCTGCTATTATATCAAATTTCAGGGTAAAGCAAAAACCTGCTTCAGAGAGCAGGTTAGATAACTTAATTCTTGGCTTGGAGTTCTTCCACGACCTTAGCTAGGTTCATAGAGTTGGAACCTTTAAGTAAGATTTGATCGTGCTCGCCTAGGCTTTCTTTGATGTGCTTAACCATAGCATCAAATTGGTCTTCATCAGCTATTTTCTTAAAATAATAAACATGACCAAGCGGAAACATTTGACTGGCAAGTTGTGACAATTCTGCAATGTCTTCACCGTAGAAAATCACCGTATCAATAGCATCTGGTGTCAAGCTTAAAATCATCTGTGTATGAAGTTGAACAGACTGTTCACCAAGTTCTTTCATATCAGCTAGGACAGCGATTTTCTTGCCTCCTTCATTCTTAGGAATAGCTGAGAAAGTCTCCAAAATGAGCTTCATGGCTGTTGGATTAGCATTGTAGACGTCGGAAAGAATATCAGCACCATTGGCTGCTTTTTTCCATTCAGTACGATTTTTTGTGAGCTGCAAGTTAGCAAGAGCTGAGAGAATATTTTCCTCAGTTACACCCAAGTGTTTGGCGACATAGGCAGCAACCATGGCATTTGTGGCATTGTATTTTCCAGTGACTGGCAAGGTAACTTGTCCGTCTAGGAAGTTTGTTGAGAAGGTGAGGTGATCCTTGAATTCTGTCAACTCAGAGACTGTAAGCTCTGCACCATCCCCAAAGCGTACCACTTCAAGATTGCTTGGCAAGAAAGGATCAACGATTGGATCACTTGGTACAAGTAAGAGACTACCATCAGGCATACCGTCTTGCATTTGCATTTTACCTTGAGCAATCTTGTCACGACTACCGAAGAATTCCAAATGAGCCTCTCCGATTAAGGTAACAACAGCTGTTTTTGGCTTCGCCAAGGTTGACAAGAGGTGAATGTCTCCCATGTGGTCTTGCCCCATCTCAAGGACGATTTTCTCCGTATCATCAGGCATGTGTAGGGCAGTATAAGGAAGACCAATCTCATTGTTGTAATTGCCTTGGGTTTTGTAAGTACGATAGGTCGTTGCCAAAATGTCATGAATCATGTCCTTGGTCGTTGTCTTACCGTTAGAACCAGTCACAGCAATGACATCAACCTCAGTCTTTTCAAGATAGTAGGCAGCTAGTTTTTGGAAGGCTTCAAGAGCATCATCGACTAGGATGTGAGCTTGAACAGCTGGCAGGTCTTTTTCTGTGAATGTTGCTAGAGCACCATTGTCAAAGGCTGTTTGGATAAAATCATGCCCATCACGCGCACCTTTTAGTGGCAAAAAGAGGTCACCCGCTGTAATTTTACGGCTATCAAATTCAATTTGGTTAATGGCAACATCTTCATAAGCTGTGACATCATTCTTAGCGCCAACAACCTTGGCAATTTCATGGAGTGTCAGTTTCATCTTAAAATCCTCTATAATATTTTTTACAAGTCTGACAAGAAATAAAATTTTCTTGCCCGCAATCACTCCCAATTATATCACAAATCAGGCTAGCTTTTGCTTGGGAGATGAATTTGTTACAATGGTTGATGAAAGGATTAGGCATGACAAAGAAAAAATCGATCAGTCCCTCTAACAAAGAGAAAGACAGAAGAAGTGACTGCCAAAGTATTGAAGAACCTAAAAGCTGGCGCTTTAATTGGAGAAAGGTAGTTCTACTAGAGCCAACATCTGGATTGATCATCTTATTAATACTAGCACTACTATATGGTGGTTTTTATTATTACGATCATTATACAGTCAACAAAGATAACATTTATGGTCTCTGGCAGTCTGATCATCATCAGTTAGCGATTTCCTATAAGCATATTCGAAAACGAGGAAATGTCGACTGGCAGGTCGTACAGGATGGTAAGGATATTATCTATGCTGCTAGAACTCGCCCGGTCAAGCGGCTTAATGACGGAACTCTTCACATGGAGCTCTACACTGTGGAAGGTTACCTGACAGACCTCCCCACTAAGGATGGTTTCAGCTATATGGATTTCTATCTTCGTAAAAACAATTATCTTACCTATGATGGTGAGTCCTACAAACGAATAGACTCCGGAAACAGGTCCATCACTTGGAAAGATGGTTCCACCAGCCCTTATGGTGAACGGAAAACCACTATAGATGAAGTTCTTGAAGCCTTCTATTTGATACTTATGGGTATTTGTTCATTTCTTATCGTGATAGAGGCTCGGCAAAAGAGGAGAGAAAAGTTAAGTGAGACACCAAAGAAAAAGAAAATACGCTGACCGGAAGAAACTCAACCGAAAGTATCATTCACAAAAAGCATATCGGAAACAACAGAAACGCAAAACTGGATGGCGAGCACGTTGGGATAAATTTACATACCGTTTAGCTAACATTTTTGGGGTATGTTTCCTAATCATCTTACCTATATTCATTATCTATGTTATTTTCTTTGATCATAACGTTTATAAAGACAGTATCTATGGCCTTTGGCAATCTGAAAGCCATCAGCTCGCTATATCCTACGAAGGAGGTTACAAGTCAGGTAAGCGCAATTGGGAGATTGTTCAAGATGGAAATGTCCTCATCAAAAATGCACGCATTGATGATATTAAACGCTTAGAGGATGGGACCCTCTACATTGAAGTTTATGCCAAGGAAAGTCTATTTTCAGACCTTCCCACAAAGCACGGCCACAACTATTTGAATATGTATGTTCGTAAAGACAATTATCTGACCTATAATGGCGAATCCTACAAACGAATTGATGATGAAGACAAAAGCATTACCTGGAAAGACGGTTCAAAATCCCCCTATGGTCAACGAAAGACCTTACTTGATCGTCTGAAACCTTATATCGTATTTGGAATGTTTGGAGGCTTGTTTATATATGTCCTTTTCGTTGAATGGAAGATTAAAAGAAACTATAAAAACAAGTAAAACCACCCCTGCTTCTAGTTAACCTAGATAGCCACGAGGTGGTTTACTTGTTTTATTCTTTTTAAGCAAGACTTCCCCTTAGAGAGGAGTTAGTCTTATTTCACTTCGCCACCTTCAACGACGAGATCGTCAGCATTTGCTGCATCACCGTAAGTTGGGTGAAGTGTTTTTTCATAATCTTTGTGGAAAAAATTCTCTTCGCCAAGTTTCTTAATGTCTTTATTGATAAAGTCAAGGAGTTCTTTGTTACCTTTTTGAACGGCTGGGGCAATGGTGTCTGGGTCACCAAGTGATGTGATTCCAACTTCGTAACCTTTATTTTCTAGAGCCCAAGCAAGAACTTCTGTATTATCAGTCGAGAAGGCATCGCCACGACCATCTAGTAGGGCTTGGTAAGCATCGCTATATTGGTCATATTTTTGCAATTTGATATTTGGGTAGTTCTTTTCAAAGTAAGTTTCAGCAGTTGTCCCCTTAGTAACAATCAAAGTCTTACCTTCAAGCTCTTTAACGTCCTTAATCACCTTGTCTTTAGGTGACACCACACCGATTGAGACTTTCATGTAAGGAAGAGCGAAGTCCACTTGTTTCTTACGTTCATCAGTCACTGTGAAGTTGGCAAGGGTAATATCTACCTTGTTTGAAATCAAGAATTCAGCACGGTTAGCCGCATCTACTGAGACGTATTTAGGTTTAACACCCAAGTCCTTGGCCAAACGGTTACCAAGTTCAATATCGTAACCTTGGTAAGCACCCTTGTTATCTACATAACCGAAAGGTTTCTTGTCCGCAAAAACGGCGATACGGAGTTCACCACTCTTCTTAATTTCTTCGATCGTACGTGCTTTGGCTGTTGATTTACCAGAGCTACTGTTACTTGAGCAAGCAGTCACTGCCACCAAGGCAAAGACGAGGGCTAATAGAGCAAAAATTTTCTTTGTTAATTTCATAAATATCTCCTAAAATAATTTATTTTCACTAAAAACAATGGGTTACAAATAGGCACCAAACTGGCTGAAGTCAAAGACATTGAGGAACTCTTGAGCCCGTTGTGTCTTTGGATGATTGAAGAATTCTTCAGCACTACCTTCCTCAGCGATGACTCCCTTATCCATAAAGATAATACGGTCAGCGATGGCACGCGCAAACTGAAGCTCATGGGTGACAATCAACATGGTACGCCCTTCTTGAGCCAGGTCGTTGATCAATTCCAGAACCTCACGAACCATCTCAGGGTCAAGCGAAGCCGTCACTTCGTCAAAGAGGATAACTTCAGGATGCATAAGCAGGGAACGGACAATTGCCACACGCTGCTTTTGACCACCTGACAGTTGTCGTGCGAAGCTATGCTTCTTGTCCAGAAGTCCCACACGATCCAAAAGTTTCTCAGCCTCCGCAATGACTTCTTCCTTATTACGCCCTTGAGCTTTGACTGGCCCCAAAATCAGATTTTGCAGGATGTCCAAGTGTGGAAAGAGGTCATAGCTTTGAAAGACCATGCCGATTTTCTGACGAATCAGATGAAAATCCTTCTTGCTACCAGTGATAGACTTGCCATCCAGGAGAATATCCCCTCCTTGAATAGTCTCCAAGCCATTGATGCAACGTAGCAAGGTCGATTTCCCACAGCCTGAGGAACCCAGGATAACAACGACTTCACCTTGTTTAACATCCAAGGAGATGCCTTTGAGAATCTCATTGTCCCCAAAGGACTTTTTCAAATCCTTGATTTGTAAAATGCTTTCTGTCATCTTAATTCCTCCAACGATTTTCAAGATAAGTAGACAGCTTAGATACTGGGTAACAAATAGCAAAATAAAGAATCAAAATCGTGCCATAAATCCAGAAAGAAGCTGTTGGAATAGTCAGGCGATTACTGTCGATAATCTGCTGACCAACCTTGGTCACCTCAACTACGCCAATCAAAACCACCAAGGACGTAGTTTTAATCATACGTGTCACCAGGTTAATAGCCTGAGGCAACAAGCGACGCAAGACTTGTGGAATAATCACATAGGTATAGAGTTGGCCATTGGTTAGACCAAGGGTCCTTCCACTCTCAAACTGATGTCTAGGTAGTGACGTGATTGACCCACGCACCAAATCACCCATCTCAGCCGTTCCCCAAAGGGTAAAGACGATAATAGCCGATAACTCGCCTGAGATATTGATGTTAAAGTTCCTAGCCAGACCAAAGTAGACTATAAAGAGCAAGACTAGTTGAGGCATGATTCGGATAAATTCCAGATAAATACGTGACAACAGCCGAACAATCTTAGACTTCGAAGTCATGACAATCCCAAAAAGGGTTCCTAGTAAAAGGGAAAGAAGCACCGAAACGATGGAAATTCCAATAGTTACGCCTAAACCTTGTAAGATACGTAGGAAATTATTCCCCTGAAGAAGAACCTGAAAGCCCGAATCCTGCATAGCGTAACCTCCTTTCAATCCAACTAAAGACTAGAGAAATCGGCAGCAACATTAAGAGATAAGCCACCACCAACATGCCTAGAGCCACATCGGTTTCGTAGTAAAGACCAATCAAATCTTTGGCAACATACATCAAATCCGCCAAGGCTACCGCTGAGAATACTGATGTTTCCTTAATAAGGAAAATGACGTTAGCACTGAATGACGGCAACGCCACAGCCACTGCCTGGGGAAGGACCACATAGCGAAAGACTTGAAATGGCGTCAAGCCTATAGACAGGCCCACTTCATGCTGGGTCTGACTAACGGCCTCTAGACCACTTCGGAAGGACTCCGCCATATAAGAACCACCCAAGAAAATCAAACCCACCACAGCACAAGCCTCTGATGATAAAACCAAACCTATACGAGGCAAACCAAAGTAGAGAAAGAAGAGTTGAATCAAGAGCGGCGTATTACGAGATAGCTCAATATAAGCCGTCGAAAGCTGACTCAAAACCGGTACTCGGTAATGACGAATAACACTCACCACCAGGCCCAAAAGGAAGGAACCAAAAATCCCCAGAACGGCAATATGTAAAGTTAAAAAGAATGCCTTCTGATAAAAGGGCAAATACTGTTGAACAATGGACCAGTCCAAAACCTACCTCCTCAAAACAAGATACAAAAGGCGTAGAAAATTCCGTGAGCATTCACTGCCATCTACTTCTAGCCCTTTGACTTCACTCGCCTCTGATAATCATTGCGATACGCAAATCGTCATCAAAAACGAACGAATTGCTTTATTTCATTTGAAACGTTAGATTTATTCTACCATCTGTTAGATTATTTGGATAATATGTATTTTTTATCAGCGTGATAAAGAAAAGATATAAATAAAATCTAGATTTCTGTAAAGAAAAAAACACCTCAGTCTCAGAGATTTCTCCAAGACTAAGATGTCTGTCATCTAAATCATAGTGCTTAAATCAAATGGCTTTCACGTTTGTCGAACATTTCTTGTCCCAAGGCTACCAATTCCTTGATAAGATCTGAGTAAGAAAGTCCCATATTTTCCCAAAGTAGTGGGTACATTGACCATTGAGTGAAACCTGGCATTGTATTGAGCTCGTTAAGATAAATGGCTCCATCCTCTGTCAGGAAGAAATCACAGCGGGCAAGACCGCAACCACCTAGGGCACGGAAGGCCTTGGCCGCATAGGCACGCATTTGCGCCATGACTTCTGCAGGAACGTGAGCTGGAATATCCATGGTAATCTTATTGTCGATGTACTTGGCTTGGTAATCATAGAAAGCCACGTCTTTGACCACTTCACCTGGATCAGTTGTTTTGACAGTCGTATTGCCAAGGATACCAACTTCGATCTCACGGGCAACCACACCTTGCTCAATCAAGATACGACTATCATATTTGAGAGCTAGATCAATCGCCGCACGAAGCTCTGCTTCATTTTCAGCTTTAGAAATCCCAACAGATGACCCCATGTTAGCTGGTTTTACGAAAACTGGGAAGGTCAATTTTTCAAGCGTCTCTGCTACTGCTGATTCCAAATCTTCACCCTCGATGAAGACTGTGTAGGCAACCTGAGGCACACCAGCAACTTCAAGAATATGCTTGGTCATAATCTTGTCCATAGCCACACTTGAAGAAAGAACATTAGTACCCACGTATGGCAACTTGAGGGTTTCGAGGAAACCTTGGATAGATCCATCCTCACCCATAGGACCATGAAGAACTGGGAATACCACAGCGCCTTCCTCATAAATATCGCTTGGTTTGATAGCCTGACTAGCCACAACTGTGTCATTAGTCATAAGCTTCTCATCATCACCTGGAGTTTCTGTAAATTCTTGTGTTTTGATAAAATCACCAGACTGAGTGATAAAGTAGGTTTTAACCTCAAATGCGCTGTAATCCACCGCACGCATAACACTCTCAGCTGAGAGCACAGACACTTCTCGTTCTGCTGAACGTCCACCGTAAAGAAGGATAAGGGTTTGTTTAGACATAGGTATACCGTTTTCTTTTCTTGATTTTCTAGTCTCAGTTTTGAGAACATAATTATCTTAATCATATCACAAAAGGAAGGGATTTTCAAAAAGATTATGGGTAGAAAAAAACAGCCTAAGTGCTGTTTCAATCCTGTCTTAAATTTCGTCACCAAGTTCGAACTTAGTGCCTTTGAGGGCACGTTTGAGAGACCACTTCCATGGTTTACCTTCGATAGTGACTTGTTTGTTTTCGAGGTCAACTTGAACCTTGTCTACGCCTTTGACAGCAGAGAGTTTTTCGGTAACGGTGTTGACACAGCCTTGGCATTTCATTCCTGTGATGTTATATGTTTTTGTCATTTTTCTTTCTTCCTTTTCTTTAATTATTTTTTGATACACACCTTAAGTGGTGGTCATTATAAGTAACTGACGCTTAGACTTTGCGACGTTTGAGACGCAGAGCATTGAGGACGACTGAGACAGAGCTAAAGCTCATGGCAAGTCCTGCTATCATTGGGTCAAGGAGGGGGCCTCCAAAGAGGTGGAGGACACCCATAGCTACTGGGATAGACAAAATATTGTAGATAAAGGCCCAGAAGAGGTTCTCTTTAATCGTCGTGATAGTCACCTGACTAATTTTCAGAGCCTTAACGACATCCATGAGGTTGGGTTTCATAAGGACCATATCGGCACTTTCCATGGCAATATCTGTCCCTGATCCCATGGCAATACCGATATCAGCAGTTGCAAGGGCTGGGGCATCATTGATACCATCACCAACCATGATGACTGATTTTCCTTCTGCTTGAAGGTCGCTAATCACCCTAGATTTCTCTTGCGGAAGCACTTGACTGATAACGCGCTTGATGCCAACCTTTTGAGCGATGGCTTGAGCTGTTTGGTCATTATCCCCAGTCAACATGATGACTTCCTTGCCCATTTGATGAAGAGCGGCCACCATATCTGCACTATCTGCTTTAACCTGATCGGCTACACCAAAGAGTCCGATTAACTTGCCATCCTCAGCTAGGAAAATCGGTGTCTGACTATCAGCTGTCAAGCTTTGGAAATCTGCATGTGCTGAAGTCAAGTCGACTTTTTCCTCAGCCATAAGTGTTTGATTTCCAGCTAAATAAGTCTTGCCTGCATAGCTGGCAGTAAGACCTCGTCCAGTCAAACTTGAAAAGTTATCCATCTCTAACAAGTCCAAGTTAGCATTTTCTGCTGCCACAAGGATAGCTTGACCTAATGGGTGTTCAGACTTAGCTTCCAAGGATGCCAAAAGCTGCAAAGCTACTCCACTATTGCCATAGGTATAGCTAGAAACCAACTGAGGTTTACCCTGAGTAATAGTCCCTGTCTTGTCAAAAACGAGGACATCAGCCTTGTGAGCTAGCTCGAGCACATCCCCACGCTTGTAGAGAATACCGTGTTCGGCACCAAGGCCTGTACCAACCATGATAGCTGTCGGTGTCGCAAGGCCCAAAGCACATGGACAAGCAATAACCAAGACACTAACTGCTACTGTCATGGCAAAAGTAAAGGTTTGTCCCATGACAAAGTACCAAAAGAGACCTGAAACAAGTGCGATAGCCATGACAACAGGAACAAAGACCGCTGACACTTGATCGGCAATCTTGGCAATCGGTGCCTTGGTTTGTTGGGCATCCTCAACCAATTTAATGATTTGGGAAAGCAAGGTGTCCTTACCAATTTTTTCAGCCTCATAAATCAAGCTACCTTGACCATTAATAGAACCTGCAAAAACTGGCTTACCAGCAGTTTTTTCAATAGGGAGTGACTCCCCTGTAAGCATACTCTCATCAATCGCGGAGCTACCAGAAATCACCTGACCATCCACGGCTATCTTTTCCCCAGGTTTGACCACAATATGGTCACCCAGAACAACCTTATCCACAGGAAGTTTGACTTCTTTACCATCTCTAAGGACGGTTGCCTCCTTGGCTGACAAGTGCATGAGTTTCTTGATAGCATCTGAAGTCCGACCTTTAGAGAGGGTTTCAAAATACTTACCTAGAGTAATCAAGGTCAAAATAACAGCCACTGACTCGAAATAAAGCTGGTGAGCGTGATGGGCATGCCCCAATGAAATATGGTAAGTACCATAGAGACTATAAAGAAAGGCTGCCGATGTTGCCAAGGCTACCAAGGCATCCATGTTAGGATGACCCTTGGCCAAGGTACGAAAACCATTGCTATAGAAGGAACGACCCAACCACATGACTGGAACTGTCAAAACTAGCAGCACCAAGGCATAAGTCAAGGCTGCATGGTGAGGAGACAAGAAGTTTGGCACAGGTAGACCGACCATTGGTCCCATAGCTAGATAAAAGAGAGGAATGGTGAAGACAGATGACCAAATGAGGCGCTCACGCACCTTGTGAATCTTGTCTTCTTCACGTTCTTCTTGACTTTTAGCTGTATCTGGATTGTAAACTTCTGCTTCATAACCAGCGTCAGCCACAGCTTTTTCAATCGCTTCTGGACTAACCTTATCCCCAGCATAATCCACAGACATTTTTTCCGTGGTCAGATTAACCACAGCATTGTCCACACCATCCAACTTATTAACAGCATTTTCAACATTGGCCACACAGGACGCACAGGTCATCCCATTAACCACAAAAGTTTCTTTTGCCATTTCCTATATCACCTCCATATGATGCCCACAAGCGCATTGACCAGGCACACAGTCACAAACCACCTGATCCACAGGTTCTTTTGCTGCAAGCAAGGCCTGTAACTTATCCACATCGGCCTGGGTCATCGGCGTCTTTGCCATGAGTTGACCCAACAAATCGCTATGTTTGGTCAAACAAATCTTGTCAAAAACAGCTTCTAAAGCCTGAAAATTCGCCTCATCTTCCCCCAAGATAGCTTGATAGATAAACCCTCGTCCTTGACGCTGACTAGTTAGGTACCCCTTGTCCGCCAAACGTCCAAGCAAGGTCTTTACTGTCGAAGCCGACCAGTCTAGCTTCTTAGATAGAATCGCTATAATCTCTGAAGAAGTCGCTTGTCCCTTAGCCCAGAGCACTCGCATGACTTCCCATTCCGCAGATGAAATTGTCAGCATGATAGTTCCTTTCTGAATGTTATTATTTGTTTACGTTTGTAGATTTATTTTAACACTATTGTGAAAATGCGTCAAGAGTTTTGTCTACATTTGTAGATTTATTTTTGATAAAAAAACTCCCCATTTCTGGAGAGTATCATCTGCTATTTTTCAAAGTGTGAACCGAATGTAACAAATTCAGCGACTTCGTCTTTCTTACCGTCGTCAAGGTCACGGACAATTTTTGATCCCACGATAACACCGTCTGACACAGCGTTAAAACGTTTGATGTCTTCCTCTGTTGACACACCGAAACCTGTGAGGACTGGAATGTCTGCATGGGAAGTCAAGTTAGACAAGTGCTTATCAAGGTCATCACGGTAATTACCAGTCTTACCAGTGACACCATTGATGGCAACTGCGTAGATAAAACCTTCTGCACCATCAATCAACCGTTTCTGACGGTCAAGGCCTGTCGTCAAGCTTACCAAAGGAACAAGAGCAATATCACTATCTTTCAAATATGGTGTGATAAAGTCAGCATGTTCATTTGGCAAATCAGGAATGATGAGCCCCTTGACAGAAGTTTCTGCTAAATCTTTAACAAAGGCTTCAATACCATATTGATAAACTGGATTGATATAAGTCATGATCACCAAAGGCACCTGTGTTTTTTGTTCTTTAAGCTTCTTGATGATAGCCGTTAAGGTCACACCTTTAGCTAAACTACGTTGTCCTGCCAGTTCAATAACGGGGCCATCAGCCACTGGGTCAGACCATGGAATACCGACCTCGATAGCTGAAACACCACTATTTTCCAAGAGAGCAATAGTCTCAAAGAGTCCGTCTAGACCTTTAGCGTGGTCACCAGCCATGATATAAGGTACAAAAATGCCGTGTTTACTGTCTTTGATAGCTTGTAGGTGTTTTGTTAGTGTTTTTGTCATGGTTTATTTCCCTTCTGCTTCAGCTTCGAAACGTTCTTTAACCTGCATCACGTCCTTGTCCCCACGACCTGAGAGGCAGACGATGAGACTTTGGTCTGGCGACATCTTAGATGCCACTTTTTGTGCAAGCGCAATGGCATGGCTAGACTCAAGGGCTGGGATAATACCTTCCAAACGTGATAGAAGTTTGAAGCCTTCGAGAGCTTCTTCATCTGTGATAGAATCGTAAGTCGCACGTCCAATTTCGTTGAAATAACAGTGCTCAGGGCCAACCCCTGGGTAGTCCAGACCAGCTGAGATAGAGAAGGCTTCCATGATTTGACCATGAGCATCTTGGAGGACATCCATAAGCGCTCCGTGTAGAATACCTGGACGACCTTTGGCAAAGGTTGCAGCGTGTTTATCGGTATCAAGTCCCAAACCAGAAGCCTCAGCACCATACATAGCCACTGACTCGTCATTGACAAATGGGTAGAACATACCGATAGCATTTGAACCACCACCGATACAAGCCATTACAGCATCAGGCAATTTACCGCCAGAAATCTCTGCATATTGGCGTTTGGATTCACGACCGATGACAGATTGGAAGTCACGAACAATTTCTGGGAATGGTGCAGGACCAAGGGCAGATCCCATGATGTAGTGAGTATCCTCGATACCTGCTACCCAAGCACGAAGAGCAGCATTTACAGCGTCCTTAAGCACGCGCGAACCATCTGTGACGCTAAATACCTTGGCACCAAGCAACTCCATACGGAAAACGTTAAGCGCCTGACGTTTAACATCTTCCTCACCCATATAGATCGTACAGTCCATGTCAAAAAGAGCTGCAGCTGTCGCTGTTGCAACACCGTGTTGACCTGCACCAGTTTCGGCGATGATTTTCTTCTTGCCCATACGTTTGGCAAGCAAAACTTGACCAAGGGCATTGTTAATCTTATGGGCACCTGTGTGGTTAAGGTCCTCACGTTTAAGGTAAATTTGTGCCCCACCAATATGATCAGTCAATCGTTTGGCGTGGTAAAGAGGCGTCTCACGGCCCACATAGTTTTTGAGGAGATCATCCAATTCCGCTTGGAAACTTGGATCTTCCTTGGCTTCACGATAGGCCTTGTCCAATTCAATAACGGCTGTCATCAGCGTTTCTGGAACGAACTGACCACCGAATTTTCCATAAAATCCTTTTGCATCAGGTTGTTGATATGTCATGCTTTCACTCTTTCTATAAATGCTTTAATCTTATCTAAATCTTTGTGACCATCTGTCTCGACACCCGAGGACACATCTAAGGCATAGGGGTGGAAAGTCTCCTTGGCCTCTGCCACATTGTCCACAGTCAAACCACCAGCGATGAAATAATCCTGTTCAATCTGTTTGTCCGCCAAGAGTTGCCAGTCAAAGGTCTGACCACTGCCAGCAATGGGAGCATCAAAGAGAAGATAATCCGCCTGGCTCTTGACTTGAGAATCACTATCCGAAATCTGAATAGCTCGAATAACTGGTACTGATATCTCTGGAATCAGAGCTTCATCAAAAGTTCCATGAATCTGAACGATATCTAAGGGAACTTGACTAATCGCTTCTTCCAGTTCCTCAAGGCTTGGTGCAACAAAGACACCGATGATTTTTGTCTGGCCTGTCACTCCTTTAGCTAGCTTGTGAGCTTGTTCAAGACTCACTTGACGCTTGCTTTTGGCGAACACAAAGCCAATGTAGTCAGCACCTGCTTCAACTGCAGTTGCTACCGCTTCTGGTGTCGATAGTCCACAAATTTTAACCTTTGTCAATTTGCAACTCCTTGACCTTCTCAGCCACGTTGTCAGCCGTCATAAGGGCAGTTCCTACCAAAATCCCATTAAAATATGGGGCAACAAGGGCAGCATCCTGACCTGTGAAAATAGCCGACTCAGAAATATAAACAGGCTTTTCCTTGAAATGCGTTGATAACTCAAGACTGGTATTGATATCTGTCTCAAAAGTGACCAAATTACGGTTGTTAACACCGATAATCTCAGCACCAATACGATGAGCCACTTCCAATTCTGGTAGATTATGCGTTTCAACCAAGACTTCCAAGCCAAGGCTAGTCGCAAAATCATAGAGCTCCTTGAGACGAGCTTCTGGCAAGGCCGCTACAATCAAGAGAATGACTGTCGCTCCCGCATTACGGCTACGCACAATCTGTTTCTCATCAATAATGAAGTCCTTAGCCAAGGTTGGAATAGCCACCTGTGACGAAATTTCTTTCAAATAGGAAATATCACCCTTAAAGAAAACCTCGTCCGTCAAAACAGAAATCATGGCTGCCCCATTCTCCTCATAGGTCTTGGCCTGAGCCACAATATCCACATCTAGGTTAATATCACCCATACTTGGACTAGCTTTTTTCACTTCAGAAATAATTTGCAGCTTGTTTTGATTTGACTTGAGAAACTCATAAAGACGATAGGTCTGGCGCAAGGGCTGCAAGTCTTCCATGACCAACTGGGCCACTTCTTTTTCTTTTTGTTCTAAGATTGTTGGGAGAAAGGCTTTACTCATACTTGTACCTCTTGGAGTTGGCGAAGTTTCTCTAGGGCTGATCCGTCCGCAATCAATTGGCGAGCAAGCTCAACACCTTCTTTAATGGTCGCAACCTTACCATTGGCAAAGAAGCCAAGACCAGCATTAAGCACTGTTGTTTCAAGATAAGGACTAGCTTCGTTTTTCAAGACACTAAGGAGAATCTCTGCATTTTCCTTGGCATCGCCACCTGTGATGTCAGACAACTCAACCTTTTCCATCCCCAAATCTTCATAAGTGAAAGTGTGCTGGCTGATGTGACCATCTTCCAAAAGGGTGTAGGTGTTAGTGCCATAGAGGGCAGCTTCGTCCATATTGTCAGGACCTGTGATAATAACCGCACGTTTACGTCCCAACTGTTGAATAGCATTAGCAACAATTTCTTGTAATTCCACACGATAGAGGCCCATGAGTTGTGTCTCAAGGTCAAGTGGATTAGCCAGTGGCCCAACCAAGTTCATAATCGTTGGAATCCCAAGAGCTTGGCGGGCTGGACCAATAAAACGCATAGCTGGATGCATGGTTTGGGCAAAGATAAAGGCCAAACCAACCTCGTCAAGTGCTTTAGATAGGGTTTCTGGTGATGCCGAAACGTTGATTCCAAGAGCTTCAAGAACATCTGCTGAACCAGATTTAGAGGAAATCGAACGGTTCCCAGCCTTGGCCATACGAATTCCACCTGCTGCTAAGACAAAGCAAACCGTTGTTGAAATGTTAAAGCTATAAGACTGGTCCCCACCAGTTCCACAGTTACACATAGCATCTGTGAAGGTCTCAGGCAAGACCGTCGCATGTGATTTGAGGGCACGCACAATACCTGTGATTTCATCTGCTGTTTCTCCCTTAGTTTTAAGCCCCATAAGGAAGGCAGCGATTTGGCTTTCTGAGACTTCATTTTTGAGAATGCGGTCAAAGACTGCTTGGACTTGGTCTTGAGACAAGTCTTGTCGGTTTGAGATTTGTAGGAATATTTCTTTCATATCTGTTTTCCTTTTAAAAACGGTTCAATGTTTTCGGATGCACGAGGAGATGTTTTGAGCGTAGACCAATCTAGTCAACAGACTCTCTAACTAGCCTGCAACGATTTTCACAAAATTTTCAACCATTTTGAGCCCATCTGGACTTCCGATGCTCTCTGGGTGATATTGCAAACCGTAAATTGGTAGCTCCTTATGCTGGATAGCCATGATTTCTTGGTCATCAGTTGTGATAGCTGTCACATCAAAGCCTTCTGGCATTTGGTCAACAACGATGGAGTGGTAACGCATGATTGGGACATCATTGCTGATATCCTTGAAAATTGGCGATGGCGTTTCAAAAGTAATATTGCTTTGTTTGCCATGCATGACATTCTTAGCCAAGCCAAGTTTACCACCAAAAGTTTCCGCAATAGCCTGGTGCCCCAAGCAAATTCCCATCATCGGTTTTTTACCAGCGAAATCCTTTATCAAGGCTTCCATTTTACCCGCATCAGCTGGCCAACCTGGACCCGGTGAAAAGACCAGCCCGTCAGCTTTTTCCGCCTCTTCATAGAGATTCTCATCATCGTTACGCAAGACCTTTACCTCTGTAAATGTCCCTAGGTATTGTGCCAAATTATAGGTAAAAGAATCATAGTTATCAACTAATAAAATCATTGGGCATCTCCTATTCTTGTCATAGCTTTCGCCTTGTTAATCGTTTCGTAAAATTCATTTTCAGGAACACTGTCATAGACAACACCTGCACCTGCCTGAACATAGGCTTTTTGATTTTTGAGAATCATAGTACGGATAGCAATGGCAAAGTCCATATCTCCTGTCGCAGACAGATAACCAATAGCTCCCGCATAAATACCACGTTTTTCCTGTTCAAGCTCATAGATACGACGCATAGCACGAATCTTAGGCGCTCCTGACACGGTTCCAGCTGGTAGAGTTGATTTAAGAGCATCAAGGGCTGTCAACTCAGGCAAGAGGTGCCCTTTGACCACACTGGTAAGATGCATGACATAGCGGAAATACTCAACCTCCATATACTTGGTCACCTTGACCGTACCATTTTTAGCAATCTTACCAATATCATTACGTCCCAAGTCAACCAACATACGGTGTTCCGCAGTTTCTTTGACATCATGTGAGAGTTCATCCGCTAGAGCAGCGTCTTCAGCCTCATTGGCACCACGAGGGCGAGTTCCAGCAATCGGATTGGTTACCACCTCTCCATTTTTCACTGAAACCAAGCTCTCTGGGCTAGCACCAATCACCTGATAATCTCCAAAATCATAGAAATAAAGGTAGTTTGATGGGTTGGTCACGCGCAAGTTACGGTAGTAATCCAAAGGATCTCCCTCAAAGTCCGCTGAAAAGCGTTGACTAAGCACACATTGGAACATATCTCCCTCACGAATGAGTTTCTTAGCCTTAGCCACCATGTCCATGAAGACTTCTTTTTCGATATGATTCGAAAATTGCAAGGCTTGTAAGGCTTGAGGTGTAAACTCGTTTGGCGCCTGATTCTGGAGGTCCATTACCACCTGACCAAGAGCCTGACGCACCGCATCGTTGTCACGACCAGAGTAGATATTGTCCTCAACCACATAAACCTTTTCCTTCTTGTGGTCAAAAATCAAATAAGACTCATAGATGAAGAAATGCATATCAGGTGTCCCAATCGTGTCTTCAGGAATTTCCCCGATATTTTCATAGAGACCAATCATGTCATAACCTGCAAACCCGATAGCACCACCTGCGAAAGGTAGGTCAGACTTGATGCCCTTGACTGTTACTTGGTCCAAGTATTCGAAAGGATCCTGATCAATCGCCTTACCATTTTCATAAAGAACACCATCCTTGAAGGTTACTTCAAAGACCGGATTGTAGGCAACAATAGAAAAACGTGCATTTTCCTTCTCACGAGGAATAGATTCAAGGATAACCTTGTGTTCCCCCTGAACACGCATATAAGCCAAGATTGGTGTTAAGGTATCGGCTGGTAAAATTTTTCTCATAGTATTTCCTTTCAAACTGGTTTATCGAGAGTAATAAGACTGATGCAAGACTCCTTTATAGGATGTATCGGCACCACTATTGTTCTTTGTTAACTTTATCTTCCAAAGCAATAAAGGCTTGAATCATGCTTCGCTAAACACTTTCAACCACATCTGGTAACAAGCCAAGCTCTAATGCTTGCTTACGACGGTTAGCTATCACTTGCGCAACACGATTACTAGCCTGGACAGTAGCCTTGTCTCCCTTGGGCTTAAGCCGCCCTGCCTTTTCCACAAGTCTTTGACGTTGGGCCAGGAGTCGAATTAACTCTCTATCAATATCATCAATAACTCTTCGAACATTGCTTAATGCAGCCATAAATACCCAAGCTTTCATTAAACAATAAAATGACACTTCTTTTAGGTAAAGAGACCTTTAAAGATAAAAGTAAACAAAAAACCTCACAGAGAAAAACTCTGTGAGGGCATTAAATCTAGTTTAACACGGTACCACCTCAGTTAACAGTCTCAAAAAACGACCATCATCTCTATCTCCTCCAACAAGGAGTTGCACGGTAAGGGGTGCCAACCGAGAAGAATATGTGTTACCTTCTCATTATCATCCAATCAGCCCAATGTTCGCTCATCTCGATTACCTACTCACAATCACCGCAGGCTCCCTGAAAATCTAAGACCAGTTACTTTCTGATTTAATAACTATTGTACTCTTTTTTAGAGGGATGTCAAGAATTTTCTGTTAATTTTGACAATTCCTATCCCATAAGATTCGTCTATAGCTAATACAGAGAGTGAGATAGCCTTGTCCCTAAGCTATACAAAATAAAAAAATCCCCAAAGGGACTTTCTTTGTTTGATAAACAACGGCAGGGGGACAATCCTGCATCTCTTTCAGACCCGAAGGTGCGGCGGCTGCCTCTTCCGCCCTCGTTGTTATTCCTTACCCATATTATATCACATTTTCTTCACTCTACCAGCATTTATATAGTTTTTCAGCTTAGAATCTTTAATCACAAACATGGTACGGACATTAAGTTTATCACATAATCTGACCGCTACCAAAACATTACCATCAATACGTTTGATGTATTCCAAGGACTGGCCATTAGGATGGCGACCGATATAGTCCGGATGAGCAATAATCTCTGGAATACGTTCATAGGTGGCATCAAAATCACTGAATTCCTGGCGATGTTTTTCCATATGCTTCTTACGTTGTGCAGACAGCGTGATGTCTTCACCAGGATTGTAGTCCAAATCAAAAGCTTTAATGACTTTTGGCGTCAAGTGCCCTACTATTTTCATGCCTCTATTGTACCATACCTAATGCCCATCAAGGATTTTCCTAATGTTCAGCTATCAAACAACTCAAGCCTGTTACCAAGCCCGAGTTTTGCTTTATGCTTTTTGGAAAGCACCTTGTTTATAGCTAATCCAGAAGAAAAGCGGTGTACAGATAGCCATTGCGACCAGATAAATTGGCAAAGTGTAGCTATTAAGTGTTGAGATTGCAATCACATCTCGAAGATAGTAGGAGCTGATTAGGAAGCCAAAGACTGAGTAGATAATCAAGGCCACGCGCCCCTTATTCAACGGGATACAAGCACGAATAACGGCAAGAACACCCGTTGATCCCATCATATAATAAGACAGCGTCAGCATGTCCGTATTGCTCATGCCAAGATAGACCTGAGACAGATGGAAAATAAGAACACTGATAACCAGCATCAAGGCATTAGGAATAGACAACTGGAGCGAACGTCTGAGGAAATGTTTCTCAACAGGACGAATATTACGTTCGAAGGTTAGAATAAATGGTGGAAAACCTTCGATAAATTGACCCACCAAAGTCATCTGAACTTGAATAAAAGGGAAGACCAAGAGGTACTCTGCCTTACCAAAAACAATACTGGCAATACAGATAAGCCCCAAAAGGAAGGAATAAACAGTTTTAATGAGGAAAATCGGTGCAATGTGGGCAATATTATTAACCACACGGCGTCCCTCAAATAGAATTTCAGGAATGTCCTTAAACTCAGAATCCATAAGCACTAAGTTGGCAATCTGACGTGTTGCAGGATCTCCCTCTGCCATAACAATCGAACAATCCGCTTCACGCAGTGCCAAGATATCATTGACACCATCACCAGTCATAGCTGTCGTACGCCCATTGGCATTAAGGGTTTGGATTAACAACTTTTTCTGGTGCGGAGATACACGACCAAAAATCGCAGTATCCTCAGCCAAAGCCTCCAACTCCTCATCGCTGACCTTAGAACAGTCAATATAGCTTTGATAGTCGGCAAAACCAGCTTGATGAGCAATATGAGAAACCGTCACTGGATTGTCACCAGAAATAATCTTAAGCGTCACATCTTCTGAACGCAGGTATTCCAGAGTTTCTGCAGCATCCTCACGAATAGGATCGGCAATTTCAAGTAAAGTCAAAGCCTCGACGTCATTCGGCAAAATCATGGTCTCTGTATCAACACCTGACTGACTCCAAGCCAAAATCAAAACACGAGACCCTCGTGCCTGAGCCTGATCGACTGCTTTGGGATTTTCCTTAAGAAGCATCTCAGGTGCTCCCAAAAAGAGAGTTCCAAGCCCATTAACGCTCACAGCACCCCATTTACGATCACTTGAAAATGGAATAACGTCACCTACCTGATAATGATGTTCCAGACTCTCAAAAGCATTTCGAATAGCCTGAGCTGTTGCGTTTTTATCCTTGCTATGTTGCATATAAGCCGCAAGCAAACGCTCCAACTCCTCTTTCGTAAAACGCTCTGACAGTAGTTCCAGTCCTTTAACTGTCATCTTTCCTTGTGTAATCGTCCCTGTCTTATCTAAACAAAGCACATCTACACGAGCCAAGGTTTCAACAGAGTACATCTCTTGCACAAGGATGTGTTTCATCCCAAGCTTAATGACAGCCGTCAAAAGTGATGTAATGGTCAAAAGAGCAATTCCCTTAGGCAACATTCCCAGAAGGGCTGTCGAACTGGTAACGACCGACTCTTGAAGAGAAAGCTGCTTAATCATGTAAGCTTCAAAAAAGAGTGCAAGCCCAAATGGTATAACAATCTTTCCCGTAAACTTAGCAATCTTATCCATATTATAAAGGATACGGGACACGATTGGCTTATGAGTCTTGGCCTCTAACATGAGCTTGTTGGCGTAATTGTCCTCGGCTACGTTAATGACCTTAGCATAGACCTGACCACTCACAAGATAAGAACCCGAGAGTAGCTCCTTCCCATCTTTCTTTAGAATGTGATCACTCTCACCAGTCAGCATAGCCTCGTTAAGCTCAGCCATCCCATCAATAACCACGGCATCACTGGGCACCTGCTCACCCGCAGACAAGAGCATGACATCATCCAAGACAATATCCTTAGGATCGATAGAAACAAGCTGTCCATCACGCACCACACGAATCTGATCCTGATTCATGAGATTAAGCTTATCAATCATGCGACGGGCACGCAACTCCGTCATCATCCCCGTAAAAGCATTAAGCACAATAATCCCAAAGAAAAAAAGATTAGACCAAGCCTGAACAGCAATCAAAGCCACAAAGATTGCAAAATTGAGCACATTAAAGGAGTTAAAGACATTACGCCTAAAAATCTCCCAATTGCTGGAGCCAGTTTTTGCTTTAAAATGATTTGTTTTACCGGCATCTATCCGCCGCTTGACCTCCACCTGCGTCAAGCCTTGTAACTGTTTTTTCATAACTTTCATAGTAGCATAAAAACGAGGTGTTTTCAAAGGTTAGCCGTCATGAATAACAAGGAAATAGACCTACTATATCGAACCGCTATCCCCACCTTTTTTTATCAAATTAAGCTACTTTCAAATAGCAAAGGCAGGAGTCCCTACAAAACACTTCTATGCTACCTTATTCTCTAATTAAACCTACTTTGATAAATTAAATTAAACAACCACTGAAGATTGATTAATGGTTTTGGTTGAGCATCAATCACTGGTTGGACGGTCTCTCTAATTTCTTTTTTGACTTTTCGTTGATTATATTTAATATTGTGATAACGTTTGTCAAAAGCATGTTGGATAGAAAAATTACGATCAAAAAGATAACTTTCACCTGAGTCCAGGAAAAAAAATAGAGTACCATTCGTAAAACTTAATACAGACGTTTTAGTTCCTTTTTCTCTAGTTATAGCGTACGACCCATCATCATAGCTAATACCTTCTATTTCCGGTGTATAGGCCCAACCCATATTCTCCATCAGCATAATGACGTCCGGATCTGTCCCCTCCTTATGAGGGATATGCTGAGCATAATAAACAGAGTTAAATTTTAAATTAATAA